>Ga0210401_10001542_pt1 | contig 26639 bp, 25 predicted proteins | sample IncBWH32MmetaG_FD_150866 | JGI IMG/M metagenome (GOLD analysis project Ga0210401, IMG submission 150866) | Forest soil microbial communities from Barre Woods Harvard Forest LTER site, Petersham, Massachusetts, United States - Inc-BW-H-32-M | ecosystem: Environmental > Terrestrial > Soil >...
AGTGGCGAGTTGGGGTGGCGCTGTCGATGCCGACGCTGTCCTTATTTGAACAACATCGTCGAGCAGGACCATTGTTTTATCAAGAAAGCACATCGCGGCGAGCCTTTGGTTCCGTTCGGTGGAGGGCGCACTACAGACCGTTGCTGGCTACGAGCGATACGAAAGGGACAAATCCGATGGCTTCCCAAGGGCGATGTTGTCGGCCAGGTCCAATTCATCCAGCGAATTCTCAGCATGTCGCTTGATCACCAGTCTCGCTGGTTCGACCGCGACCTCTCAACGCTGTTTGCGACAGATCCTATTTTCTCACCGTCGGGATTAAGCTCGCCTGGCACGGCGGTCACGACAATGGGGATAGACTATCGAAAACTTGCCATCGTTCGGTCCGCCACCCAGAGGCCGAACGAAGACGACGTGAAACTAGCCAGCGCAGTAGAATTGTCCTCAGGCAGACGCTGAGGCATCTCATGGATCCCGACCGCTGGCGGCACGTCGAGGAGCTCTACCATGCGGCACTCGCACACGAAGCGGGAAGGCGCATGGCGTTTCTGGCAGAAGCCTGTGCGCAGGATGACGAGTTACGGCGGGAAGTCGAGTCGCTGCTCGCACAACAGGGATCGGCGTCGGAACGGCCGGCATGGGAGGGTGCGGCGCACCTGCCGGAGGATTCCCCAAGTACCCAACTGGCACCGGGGACGGAGTTGGGACCGTACCGAATCGAGGGACAGCTCGGTTCCGGCGGAATGGGCAAGGTATACCGCGCATTGGACACCCGGCTGGGTCGCGCCGTCGCAGTCAAAATCTCTGCGGACGAGTTCAGTAAGCGATTTGAACTCGAGGCGCGTCTGATATCGGCGCTGAACCACCCCCATATCTGCACACTGTACGACGTTGGATCGTTGCCATCCGGCCGCGGTTATATCGTGACCGAGCTCGTGACAGGTCAAACCTTGAGCGATTGGCTCAAACACTCACCTGCCGTCGAACGCGGTGTGGAGACTGTACGGCAAGTCCTGGAGGCACTTCGCGCGGCGCACGCCGCGGGCATCATCCATCGGGACCTAAAACCCGCCAACATCATGGTTCGTTTCGATGGTTACGCCAAGGTGCTGGACTTTGGTCTTGCGAAGCGGATGCCGTTCTCGGCCCTGCTTCCGGAGTGCTCCACAGAAACGGTGTTGACTTTTCCAGGCCGGATCCTCGGCAGCGTCGCCTATATGTCGCCCGAGCAGATCTTGGGGCATGAGGTCGATCAGCGTAGCGATCTATTTTCCCTCGGCATTATTTTCTACGAGATAATAGCTGGGCGACACCCGTGGCCGAGCCAGTCAACGGTGGATACGCTACACGCGATTCTCCACGATGAACCGCCTCGAATACGGTCCTCTTTCGCAGGCGTAGTAGACAAGCTTCTCCGAAAAAATCGTGAGGAGCGCTATCCGTCAGCTGAAGCGGTGCTTGAAGCGCTGGTGGGACCTTCGCGGGCACATCCGGCTGACAACACGGCCCCGCCGGGATACACAAGCGAGGAACTCGTCTTGCCTGTCCCTTCTCAAGCAAAACATCCGGGGGGCGGGTTCCAGTGGCCGACCGGCGGGTTCCGCTGGCTCGTCGGCGTGGCCACCCTGATTGCCGTCGCAATCTCGGCATGGTTCTGGCTTCGCGGGCCTCACCGCACGCCGCCTATCACGCCCCTCTCCATGGCGGTGCTCCCTTTCCAGTCCTTGGTCCAATCCGAGCCGGACGAATTCCTGGAACTTGGCATGGCTGACGCTCTCATCACCCGGCTGAGCAACCTCAAGCAGCTCGTGGTTCGACCCACTAGCGCTGTTCGCGCCTACACGGACCCGAAGCGGGACCCGGTAGAAATCGGCAAACGTCTGAAAGTAGCGTACGTAGTGGAAGGGAGCGTCCTGCAAAAGGCTAATCGCATTCGCATCAGTATTCAGCTCATCGGATTGCCGGAGGGGCGACCGCTCTGGGCGGAGCGCTATGACGAATCCTCAGGCGATATTTTCGCCGTTCAAGATGCCATCTCTACGCGCGTGGCCTCGTCGTTGGCCCTGAAGCTCACCGGAGAGGAGGCCAGCCGACTGCAGAAGAACCCGACCTCAAACACTGAAGCCTTTCAGTTGTATCTGCGAGGCCGCTATTTTTGGGACCGGCGGACCAACGAGGACCTCAACAAAGCGCTCGGGTACTTTAACGAGGCGATTCAGCGCGATCCAAACTTTCCGCTGGCCTATGCCGGAGCGGCGCAGTGCTACGCTCCGATGATATGGCTCGGATTCAGGCGCGGCGACGACGCCACCTTCAGCGAATGGCGCCATTTCGTCAGCCGTGCCCTGGAGCTCGACCCCGATATGGCGGATGCGTTCGTTTCCCAGGCTGCGCTCCGGACGTTCGAGTGGAATTGGTCCGGGGCCGAGCAATCTTTTCATCGGGCCATTGCGTTGAACCCCAACGATCCCTTGGCCCACATTTGGTACGGATTCTTTCTCTCGGCTCTGGGACGGGTAGAGGAAAATCTCGCGGAGCGAAGACGCGCGTTGGAACTCGATCCTCTCAGCTGGAACGCCAACGCCGGCGTAGGGATTGCTTTGGGCGCGATCGGTCGGCATGACGAGGCGATCCAATTCCTTCACACTGCGGTGGAGCTGAACCCGAACTTTGTCTTCACCAGACAAAACCTGGGCGAGGAATACCTCGCCACGGGCAAGCCGGCTCTCGCCGTCGCGGAGTTTCAGGCGGCGCAAGACCTTCCTTCGTTAGGGTACGCGTACGCCGTCAACCGTCAAAAAGGGGAGGCCCTGCATGTCCTCGAGCAAATGCGGAAAAACCCGTCGACCAATTCGTTCGATCTCGCGATTGTCAATGTGGGCTTGGGGCGCACAGCCGAGGCTCTCGACGGTCTGGAGCAGGCCTATCGGGAACGAGTTCCTTCGCTTATGCTTCTTCGTACGGATGTACGATTGGCGAGCCTGCGCGGAAATCCCAGACTTGAGGCCATTGCCACAGCAATGCATATCCCAGACCGATAGAACCTCGACGCTGGCAGAGAAAACTTTACAGGAGGCCCCTGGCACATGGGTGTTGTCGAACCCCTGGGCGTCCTTCTATCACCCTCCGGAGAGCAGCAGCGCGCGGGCCAACTGCCGCAACCATGAGCGGCGGCCTGTTCCACATAAGCTTGATGATGTATTATCTGGGCGTTGGTCAACTCGACGCAGCGATCGACTGGGATGAACGGGGGATCGAACAGCGCCAGCCGCTTGCAACCCAAGCTGCCTCCGCTCTACCCCTCAAACCTCTGCGCAAACACCCCGCTGGCCCAAGCTGGAGAGGATGATGATTTCACTTAGACAGACCAGTAGCATCGTTTTTCAGGCCAAGTTCTGTCCTATTGGTCGGGAACTCGGAACCAATTCTTCTTGCGACTCTATTGACGCAACTCGCACCTCGTAGCGGTCACCGAGCGAGAAGTGGCTCGGACATTTGCCCTAACGTGGCTTCAGCCGCCCCGATAATTCGTATTATCGCTAGCGAATCCGGCTTCCGAGTACGCCAAATACACCCGCCATTCCGCGCGGATTGGCGACAAACCGTCAACGTGGATTTTGAAAACGCTCTACGTTTCATCGCGCTCTCATCCGTATAGGGATGATACGCTCTGCTTGAGGAGCACTGTGCCAGACAAGTCAAATGGTTACGAACCTATTGCCGAGAACTTTACCCGCGCACGGACACGCACTATTGGATCGAGGATTGTTCGGGAGTGGGCGAAGGGGCTGCCGCCGGGTGCCTCGATACTCGACATCGGATGTGGGTGCGGGATACCAATTTCGGAGGCGTTGCTCCAGGAAGGGTTCACGGTCTATGGCGTAGACGCGTCAGCAACCCTTGTCTCGAAATTCCGAGAACGGTTTCCGAACGCTCCCGTGGAATGCAGTTCGGTGGAAGATTCACCCTTTTCAGCCGCACCTTTGATGCCGTCGTCGCTTGGGGCCTGATCTTCATTCTTCAAGCCGGGGCTCAACAGAGATTGATCGGCAAGGTTGCCCGCACCCTGAATAGGCAGGGCCATTTTCTATTCACTTCTCCGAAGCAAGTTTGCACGTGGATGGACAGCATGACGGATCTTCCTTCGATCTCACTGGGGCATGAAGTATACGAGCAGGAGCTAGGTGCGCACGGCCTCGTATTGGTTGGCAATGATGAGGACGAGGGCGAAAACTACTACTACTTCGCCACAAAGTCCTGAATTTTGAAGCTGCATCCCCCGCTTACTGCGGCCTTCGTTGCCCAAGCTTTACTTAAAGGTTTTTCGCAGTAGCCGAACGTAAAACGCTCGGATTCTTCCCCGTTTATTGAAGTTTGATCTTCGGCGCCGGTTCACGCGCCGCCGGCTCGAACAATCCGAACGAGAAGATCGCCGTGGCCGATGCGATGGCGACGTATTGCTTCCCGTCCACGGCGTACGTGATCGGTGAAGCCGTCAGACCTTCCCCCATTCCGAAGTGCCAGAGGTGTTCGCCGTTGCGTGCGTCGACGGCTACCAGTTGCCCCTGATCGTCTCCAAAAAAAACTACGCCACCGGCCGTGGAGACGGTCCCCGCCCACGCGTCCGCCGTGGGAGTCACAACCGGATATTCCCACTTCTTCGCGCCGGTCTTGGGATCGTAGGCACGCAGAAAAAACTCGCCGATGTCGGCGGGCTTCGGGCCGGCGCCACCGCCCGAGAAGTTCTTCTTCGGCTCGGGATCGAGCGACGAACTGGTATAGACGTCGCATTGCTCCAGCGTCATCACGTAGAACAGCCCGGTCACCGGATCGAACGACGGCGACATCCAATTGGTCGCCCCGCGCACGCTGGGGCACACGCGGTTGCCCGTCGCTGTCGGATCCTTGCCCGGCACCAGGATCGGCCGTCCCTTGGCATCGATCCCACTAGCCCAGTCCAGCTTCTCCACTAGAGGCGTGGCGTTCAGATACTCGCCCGTCACGCGATCCAGGACATAAAGAAACCCGTTGCGGTTGGCGTGGAGAACAAGCTTGCGCATCTTTCCGCGATACGGCAGGTCCACCAGCACCGGCCATGCCTGCGCGTCCCAGTCGTGCGTATCGTGCGGCGTGAACTGGAAATACCACTTCATCTTGCCGTTGGCGGCGTCCAGCGCCAGTAGTGAGCTCGAGTACAGATTGTCGCCTTCCCGGTCCCGGCCAAAGAAATCCGGCCACGCATTGCCGGCGGTCCAGTAGACGAGGTTCAGCTCCGGATCGTAGGTGCCCGAAAGCCACGTGGCGCCCCCTCCGTACTCGATCAGCTTGCCCCACGTCTCGGAGCCCGGTTCGCCTTTTGCCGGAATCGTGTAGGTGCGCCACAGTTCCTCGCCCGTGGACGCAGAAATCGAAGTTATGTACCCGCGCATGCCCGTATCGCCCCCGGCCACGCCTACGAGAACCTGGTCCTTCAGAGCCAGCGGCGCCGACGATGCGTAGAGCCCGTCCTCGACTTTGCCGTATTGCTTCTCCCAGATCACGCCTCCCGTCCTCCGGTCCAGCGCTACCAGGTGGATGTCTCCGGTCACGAAGAAGACACGGTCGCCCAGGATCGCGGCGCCGCGATTCACCGCCTCCTTCTTCGACCGCGTGTCCTTATACTGCCAGATCAAGGTGCCGGTGCGCGCGTCCAGAGCGCGCAGTTCGTTGCTGGCCGTCACATACATCACGCCGTTGTAGACAATCGGATTGGTGCGGAGTCCATTCGCTTTGGGAATGTGATGGACCCATTTAGGCACGAGCGATCCGGCGTTGGCCGTGGTGATCTGTTTTAGCGCGCTGTGGCGCTGCGCCTGGAAGTCGCCCGCGTAGGTCAGCCAGTTCTCGGCCGGCCCACGCAGGATGTCCTCGTAGCGCACCTGCCCCAGGCCCGCGACGGACAGAAACACCAATAGGAGCGGATGTCGTATCATCAGTTGCCTCTTGCTTCTTTCTTCGGCTCGATCGGGCGCGCGCTTTGTCGGCTCAAATAAGCGAGGATGTCGTCTAGTTCCACCTTGTTCAACCGCTGCGCATAATCCTTCGGCATGGGCGATCCCTTTGACAACTTGATCTCCTGGATCTCCGACATCGACAGCAGATGCAGGTTGCCGTTCGCCTCCTGCAATTCCAGCGAGTAGTTCGTTCGATTGCGGGCCACTCCCGCCAACGTGGCGCCGCTGCGCAGCACCACCCACACCGACTTGTAGCCGTTCACACCGCTAGCATCCGGATCGAGAATATCCTGACGCAATTGCGGCAGCGGACGCGTGGCGCCAGCATTGGTCAGATCCGGGCCGAGCTTGCCGCCCCGGCCGCGGATGCTATGGCACTCGCCGCAACCGCCCTTGCCCCAAAAAAGAGCCTCGCCGGCCCCGGGGTTCCCGGGCGCCTGGGACTCGATCGCTGGAGCGGTCAGCGACCTCACAAAGGCGACAACCTGCCATGTTTGATCCTCGCTTAACTGTGCGGCCGGCATCCCCCCACCCGGAACTCCTTTTTGGATAACCCGGTAAAGCGTCTCCTCGTCTACGGGATGCCAGTAAATCCGCTCGCGCAGATTGGGTCCGCGGCCGCCCTGTCCCTCAGCGCCGTGACATGCGGCGCACCCACCGGCGAACAGCGCGCGTCCGGCTTCGATCGCAGCCGGAGCGCCAACGAACGGATGCTTCGGTTTCTCATTCTCGTGCTGGGCGGCCAGCGGCAGCACCAGACCTAGTAATAGAACCGCGATGCGATACATTCCGCTAGTCTATCCGAGTCGAATCATCTGCCGCTACGCGTCCCGTCGTCCTAACGAAGATAAGCTGACGAGCTCCGGCGTCTACTACGGTGCGGGTAACCGATCAAACAGGCATAGAAATGGAAGGACCTTTGAGTAGGCTTCTTCCTGCTCAGTGCCTAATTTTCTGAGCCGGGAATCACCTGGCAGCAGCCCGTTAAGTCGCAATACCGGCACCTACTCGGAGGCGAGGGCGGGCGGACAATTATTTTCTTGCGGCGCCTTCGGAATCAATCGGTTTGTGATTTCGGGGCGGCCTCCACTCGGCCTGGGTCATGTGCCAAAACCTTCCAACGAACATGTTCATCTCGCCAATGAATACAAAGGTCGAAATGGCGCGCGCGCAAGTGTGTCAAAACCTGATCATTTCGGAACGGTTGGTCAAACAAAGGCTGGCTTATGTTAAACCAATTGACAACCCGAACGTTGCTAAGCGGGGGTGGCGGAGAAAGTTCGGGGTGGAGTTCCCTCTCGTCGATGCTGCAGACATTCATGGGCTGTAGAACAACTTTGGGGCGCGGAGTGTCCAGGAAAATGAAAGCCGCTGAACGGCTGACAGGTCATCGACACGGAGGTTGATCGCTTGCGAAATTCACCCGACTAACCAACCCGACGGAAGCCAGCCGAGCGAGACCCCAGTCATGACTGCGCCGAGGAGCACCACCACTCCGGCGGACGCAATCGACGTCCAGCGCATCCATGGAGCGCTTTCGTTTCGGATGCGCTTCGGAAGGACTCGTTTGGTAGAGATAACGATCGCGCCAATTCCCATGAGTACACCGGCAAGACCCAGGCTAAACGAGATCAGCAGCAGCAGACCCAACCCGATGCGCCCGAGAGCGATAGCGCCCAGGAGCAACACTAATGCGGATTCGCAGGGCACTAAGCCGCCGCTGACGGCTAGAGTGGTCAGGCTACCCCAGGTAATCTCGCCTGCGGGCACGTGCGTGTGGCCGCCGGGGACATGATGGTGAGTGGCGTCGTGTCCATAGTCGTGAGGGTGCGCGTGATCGTGGGTCTGCGGATGGGGGTGATCGTGATCATGATGGTGGTGATGATGATGATGTCGATTCTGTTGAGCGCTGATACGCTTACACAACATTCCGCCGCCGATAATGGCAATAGACAGCCCCGAGATCACTCCCAGAATCTCCGTGATTTTTTCAGGGACGACGAAACGGAATAGGAATAGCGTCGCCAGACCCAGGGCGAACACACTAATGGTGTGCGTCATAGTGACCATGAGACCTAAGAACGCCGCGTGTTTCATGGTTCCACGCGAGCCAACCAGGTAGGCGGCCATAATGGTCTTGCCGTGGCCGGGTGTCAGTGCATGAGCTGCACCTAGACCGAATGCGACGATGAGAGCGGCAAGAAGGATTTGCAGCGGAGTGTCCGCGCGATGCAATGTTCGCGACAGAAAATCGTTTCTTATTACGGCGCCCGCCGGTGCATTCTGGGGCGTGGCGGCGGAAGAGGGTAGTGCCACCTTGGAGGCCGGCTGCGGAATTGCTCGAATCAATGGTTTCGAAGGCTTAAGGATGGGCCTGCCGGCGATGACCGGTGCATCTGACGCCCACTGAAACTCCGCGCGCAAATCCTGAGGAGGAGCCAGCATGGGATCGGGAGGATAGGCCGTCAGGGCATGGCTGCGATCCTGATCGCTCTGGCTGGAGCTCTTCAACCGGGCGTGATCAGCCGCAATGACGATCTCCTTCCAACCAGCACGGCCGTCATAGTTATGATCTTCATACTCCAGATGTCCGGACGTTTCGCTTAGTTTCATCTTCGCGGTGATGCGAAGAATGGGTAAATTGCCCGCCCCGTCTGCAATCACCGCGTCGGCGCCTTCGAGAAGCGGAAGGACTGGCCTGCCATCCACGCGAAGTGACAGGTTGTTCATCCAGATGCTGGCCTGCTCTTCAGCCTTACGCCTCATTTCCAGCTGTGGACTATTGCGATCGAGGCCCCACTCGCGCAGTAGTTCGAACGTTGGAATCTCAGCCAGATCCATTACGTAAAGCATTTTAGTTCCGCGCGGACTGACCTCAAACTTCATGTAGTGGTTGGCGCTGAAATTCCCGAGCGGATGAGCCGTAAGTAGTGTTACGGAGGAGGCAATGACTGCGAAGGTCTTAATGCACATTCAGCTTGTATTACGAATTCGGGACCTAATTGGATGCGGCCTCGGCTTTTTCTTACGGAATCGAAATCCGAATCGATCCGCAAATCGTAACACTGGTGTCGCAACTCTCCATCACTTACGTCGTTGCGGCCAATTAGGAGAAGAGAAACATGCAACAAAACAATCGCCGATGGTGCCGGATCGGCGCCGCAGTCCTGCTGCTTAGCGCAGGGGCGTTCGCGGCTAGTCATCGGAACGGCCCCATGCTGCTCGAGGACCAAACCGCCAATCTAAACGACTTTTATATATTCCGGAGTTATGAGACCGGCCGAAGCGATCACGTCGTCATGAGCATGAGTGCGCAGGGCTTCCAGAATCCGGACAACGGGCCCAGCTATTACAAGTTTTCCGACAACGTGGCGTACCGATTCAACATAAATAACCAGCGCGGTCTGGACGGGCGGCCGGACCTCATCGTGGACTTCGCTTTCAACACGACGTTGCGGCCGAACCCGACCTTCGTCTCTTACTTCGGGACCATCAAGAGCATTGATGACCCCGGAATTTTTCTCTATCAGACTTACACGGTAATTGCCCGGAACCAAACGACCGGCCAGACAACATATTTCAGTACCGATAAGAATGGCCACGCTCTTTCAGTAGCGCCACCGAACCTGGGGCCAAAGAGCACGCCGAACTACGAGGCGACGCTCGGCCAACCCTCGGTGTTTACCCTCAGCAATGGATGGCGCGTGTTTGCCGGGCCCCGCGATGACGCGTTCTTTTTCGACAGCGGTGCCACTTTCGACACGCTGAATTTCCGCTCACCCGCTCCTGTTCTGTCGGGAGGCGCCGATACCGGTCCCGGGCCACAGTATCCCAACGCCGTCGATGGTTTCGCAGGTTACAACATCAGCTTGATAGCTCTCGAGCTGCCCATTACCGCTGTGACGGCCGATGGCACCGTGCCCACCGATCCCACGGCTTCCAACGCCAAGATCGGGGCATGGGCCTCCACGCTCCGTCAGCAGGTCACCGTGCGCCCGACGCCGGCGGACCCCCTCTATTTTGGTGACTTCGTTCAAGTGGACCGTGTAGGCAATCCTCTAACAGTGGAAGCGCTGATTCCGCTTCCCATGAAGGACTACTGGAATCGCAGTCAGCCGGCCGACGACCAGCAGTTCGCCCAATACATTGGCAATCCGTTTTTTGCCAGCGGCATTCTGAATGGTGTCTTCGGTCTGAAGGTTCCGCCAGCGCCCCGCAACGACTTATTGGGCGTTTATGTTCCGGACATCACGCGTATCGACCTTACCATTGCCCCGACGCCGCTGGCGCAGCAGAACCGCCTGGGCCCGCTGGGCGGCGACAATGCCGGTTGGCCATTCGGTGGACGCCGGCCTAACGACGACGTGGTAGACATCGGATTCCGCGCGCTAGCCGGTGTGTTGGTTCCCGGGTTCACGAATGTGCCGCCGCTCGGCGACGGCGTAAATGAAAATGACGTGCCGACGCTAGATCACTTTCCATTCCACGCGCCACCTCATGCCGGGTACCTCCATAGTCAGGAGAACGGAACCAACGGCAACGGCACGCCAACCGGCCAGTAAAAGTGTATGAAATTGTTCGCATATGTTTTCCTGCTTAGCGGCATTTCAGCCTGGGCGCAATCCACTGCCGACGGCATTGTCGGGGCGTTATCGGATCGTGCTCTGGCTGAACATGTCGCCATGCTCAAGACTGACGACCGCATCGCGATGTATAGCGCAATCGCGAGTACGAAGCCCAGTGATACCGCCCATTATCAGGTCCTCCTGGCGTCGACGTACGTCCAGAAGACACGCGAGACCACCGACTATTCTTACCTGGATCATGCGGTTTCAATTCTCGAAAGCGTGCTCTCGTCAGATAGCTCCAACTACGAAGCGCTGCGTCTGTTGACCGTTACGCAATTGGAACGTCATCTATTCGCTACGGCCGTAGATTTTTCGCAGCACTTAATCAAGATCAATCCGGCCGATCCGTGGAACTGGGGCACGCTGGGGGACGCCTACATCGAGATGGGCGAATATGACAAGGCTGCGGAGGCGTATCAGAAAATGGTTGCCCTCCACCCCGACCTGGCCAGCTACAATCGCGCCGCCCATTTTCACTTTCTATACAACGATGTGCCGGGAGCTATCGTCATCATGAAAAAGGCGATCGAGGCCGGAAGTTCTTCGCCTGAAAACGTCGCCTGGTGCATGGTGGATCTGGGGAACATCTATTTCAAGAGCGGCCAGCTCGCCCTGGCGCGACAATCCTTCACCGATGCTCTTCGCACCTTCAAGAATTACCATCCAGCATACGCCGGGCTGGGCCGAGTGCTCGCGGAAACTAACGATATCGCCGGAGCCATTGCAAACTACAGCCGCGCCCAGGAAATTACTCCCCTTCCGGACTACGCGGCCGCACTGTTTGACCTCTACAAGAAGAGCGGCCAGGAAGCGTTGGCTGGCAAGCAGATGGATCTGCTTGATGTTATCGACAGAGTGTCCATTGCGAACGGAGAGAAGGCGAATCGTAATCTGGTGCTGGCGTTCGCCGACCACGATGTGAAGCTTCGCCGGGCGCTCGAACTGGCGCAGGCCGAACTTGAATTCCGGCGGGATGTGTACAGTTATGACGCGCTCGCCTGGGCGCTTTACAAGAACAATCGTGTGATAGAAGCCAAACAGTACATGGAGAAGGCGCTTCTGCTCAAAACGCCAGAGCCTGGGTTCCGCCTCCACGCTGAAGTCATCATGCAATCCGCGGAAAGGTCTGCCCAATGAGAATTTGGATATTCTGCCTTGCTCCCATGCTTGCAATTGGCGCGGACCAAACTACTCTTGAGCACCTGTTTGATGGAAAGCTGAATTCCTCGCAGCGGGCTACTGCCTGCTTCGAGCTTCGAAGCAACTCGGAACCGGCGGTTGTCAGAGCGCTGGGAAAAGCTCTCGAAGATCCGGTCCTGCTGTCCTGTGCCGCCGACAACCTGAGAATCGTTGGCGCTATCGATACGCTCCAGCAGGCTCTGTCGAGTCAAGACGCGGGCGTCCGCGCGGCTGCGGTCCGTCAACTGGGTACATTTCAGAAGCCTGACCTGCTGGGCGCGATCAGTCGTGCGGCTCAGGACGAAAACCTGTTAGTCGCTACCAACGCGCTAAACGGGCTGAGCGAATACCAAGATCCCGCCGTCATCCCCCATCTTTCCGACCTCGCTAAGAAGGGCGGAATGATTGGGGACATGGCCCTGGATCGCCTGGCGCAGTTGCAATCAAAAACGGCGTTGGACGTCGCGCGAGAGTTGCTCGCGAGTCCCCAGCTTCCCGACCGGCTTTATGCGATGCGAGTGATTGGCGCTTTCGGGGATGCATCGGACTTAGCCGAGCTCAACAAGATCGCCAACTCGAGCCCCGAGAGACTTTCCCAGCGCGCCCGCGGTTTCGGGTTCATGCCTGCTATCAATCTCTCACGCGCCGCCCAGTCGGCGATTTTGTCGATTCGATCACGGCAGCCGTAGCCTATCTGGGCGTCGCCGGCAGTGACGCGACGATCAACGGCTGCGTGGTAGGCTGGTCGGCTCCGGCTTGGTTCTCTACCGTAACTGCAATAGCTGCAGTTGACGGCACATCCACCGTTCCGGGTTGAACGTGCATCGCGTTGCCATCATCTCGCGATTGGAACAGTCCAGCGGGAACCGGCTTGGCCGCTTTCGGGATGATCCACATCTCATAGGTTTTGTCCGCAGGCGTCCGAGGCAGGTTAGAGGCGATCAAAACCACGCCGCGCGACGGGTTCACGAAGACCTTACCTTGGGGCGGTTGGGGCTGCGTGCCTCCGAAAGAGGCCTCGATCGTCCGGGGACCTGATAGGATCGCAAATGCCTCGGTCAACCGGCCAATTTGCGCGGTCTGGTCGCGCACCTGATCGCGAAGACGGGCTGCTGCTTGCGTATACTGGCGGCTACCGGCAGCGAAGTATACAGCAACAACGATAAGAGCGGTCATTGCCAGAGCCCAACCCCACGAGGGCATCGAACGGGACCACCGCTCCCCCTCCCCAATGGAGGCCAAAATACGACGCCGAAGCTGGAATGATGGCTGGGCTGGAGGCGCAGTGGCGCCGATAAGAGTCGCAGTTTCGAGAGAACGCCTGACTCCAGCCATGCAAACGTCGCATCCCCGGTTGAGGTGATCTCGAATCTCGTCCCGTTCGGGCTGTTCGGCGATGTCCAACGCGAACAGATCATAATGATCACGAAGTTGGTCGCAGTTCATGATGACACCGCCACTCCGAGTTCATCGCGCAAACTCTGCAAAGCCGTCCGCACCCAAGTTTTGATGGTACCCAGCGGCTGTCCCATCCTGACCGACATCTCCGACTGAGACAGGCCCTCGAAATAGGCTAGTTCCAACACCGTCCTATAATTTGGGGCGAGCTTTTCCATGGCGGCTTTTACGCGCCGCGCCTGGTCGGAGATCAAAAGGTCAGCCTCCAGCTCACGATAAAGAGAGGCATGACCTGTCTCGTCCAGTTCTACTGCGTTGCGCTCACGTCTGGCGGACGAGCGCAGGTAGTCGATTGCGCTGTTGCGGGCGATAGCCAGCAACCAAGGGCCGATCGCGCCTTTCTCTGGGTCGATCGAGCGTACCCGGTTCCATACCCTAAGGAAGGTTTCCTGAACCAGATCTTCCGCGATAGCCTTATCGCGAACTACGCGCAGCACCAATGAATAAGCGACTCGGCCGTGACGATCGTACAACTCCGCCAAGGCTTGTGGATCGCGGCGTTGCAAACGCCCGATAAGCGCCCGCTCGTCCGAACCTGCGTAAACGGCTAGCATCAATGGAAGCATCATGTCTTGACGTCTAGCGTGTCGACAATCTCCTATCTCGGCCCCACCACAAACCCTTGGTGGCGGCGCCTCGGAAAGCGGCCGCTGGTTTTCCCCGACGAATACTGAGGGGGTACCTTAGCAAGCGGTATTTGAAAGCATTTGTTAACATTCCGCTGGTCTGCCTTTTGATAATAGCTTGATCAGGCGAGCGTCGTGCGTGAATTAAGTCGAGACTTTCCCGCTATGTTTTTCTTGATAGCCCTGGCAAGCCGCACCGACTGTCTTTTTAGAGAGTCCTGACGACGGTCAACGCCTCTGCGGCGATCGACCCATGAAATGCCGCCCTGGAAACAGATTGGCGGCTGTGGATTTCCGTGCTCAACCAATCCGAAATCATCTGTTTTTGACATACTTTTGATCGCGCCATTTCGATCTTTGTATTCATTGTCGAGACGACCATGTACGTTGGAAGATTTTGGCACATTGCCAGGCTGTGGCGTCTCGCGCCTGGGCACTTGAAGCGCCAGCGCATCGTGCATGACCTAGCCGATCGTGAAAATACTGCCAGGGCTGCGGGCCGATCTGCGCCGATCGGTGAAGAGACCAGCGAGCGCTACGAATATATAACGGCGCAAGTGATCATGATCGAGGACGCGTGCAAGAAATACGCTTGTGCCCGCACGGTGAAGGCGGCCGACAAGTCTCTCATCCGTAGCGGCCAATGTAGCACGATTGCGACTTTTTTTCGATTGTTTTCAGGTGTAATTGAGTGTAATGCAAAAACAATACGAAATAGTTCTTGACACTGTTACGTTTATCGGCGATGCTAAACGCTTAGCTAAAACATTTGGTGACCGTCGGTCGAACCGACGCTGGTTTTGACTTTTCGTTTGAAGCCAGCATTTGCGCAACTGCTCTCAAGGGCCAACACCGCTCTATCGCGCCTGAAGACTGGGGATGCAGTGACATGGGATGTGTAGGGAGGAGTCTGAGGTGGACCCCATCGTTTGGACAAAAATTCGGCAGTCCTTAGATGGTGCGACGGGCTGGCCAAGACGGCGACCTGAGCACCTTCGCTTCGCGCTAAAAGGCTGCTTGGCTGCGAGCTTCTGTTACGTGCTGTACAACGCGCTGGCTTGGCCAGGAATCAGCACGGCTGTGACCACGTGCTTACTGACCGCGCTGTCCACGATTGGCTCATCTCGTCAGAAGCAGATCCTTCGTATCGCGGGCGCGGCCGTGGGCGGGTTTGTGATCGGAATGGGGTCGCAGATTCTCATTTTGCCCTACTTCGACTCCATTGCCGGGTTCTCAGTTCTTTTCTGTCTGGTCACTGCGGTGTCTTCCTGGTTCATGACATCCAGTCCTCGGTTGTCATACTTCGGCGTGCAGGTCGCTCTGGCTTTCTACCTTATCCACCTGCAGGAATTCACGATACAGACCTCGCTCTCGATAGCTCGAGATCGCGTTGTCGGGATTTTACTAGGCCTGATCATGATGTGGCTCGTCTTCGACCGTTTATGGGGCGCGCCTGCCATTGTTGAGATGAAGAGGAGCTTCGTCTCAAATCTCCGATTAATGGCGCAGTTGCGAGAGAGCCGCCTTCAAGGGACCTAAGGACTACAATAGGCCAGACCCTTGCCCTTCGCGAGACCATCAACGCGAATCTCGATAAGACGAGGGCTCTTGCAGACAGTGTTCTTTTCGAGTTCGGTCCCTCACGGCTTTGCTCGGTGAGATAGACGGCCTGACAAATTCCCTCGCGGGGCAGATCGCAACAGAGACGGCCGCGTGAATAGACAGGCTTTTCCGTTGAACAACGGGGAGAGACATTTCGACGTAAAACTTCTGGCTCCCCGGCTTGAATTCGAACAGTGGTTAACAGCCGGAGCATTGCGGATAGAATGCGTTGAACTGAGCCGGACCGTGCTCTATGGGGATTGAATCGTTTTCGACCGTTGGATTGTGGGGTAGGTATGCGGTATTCGATGCCGCATCCGTCGCCCGTCACCTACACCGGCGATCGGTAGTTCAGATTCGGCGGCGGTTGCAGGGACACCTTCGCGCCGGAAAAGCACTTCGGAACGCAATCCCCCCTCAGCCTGAGTGAAGGCTGTTTGAAGAAAACCGGCTGGTTGCAACAGGTCGTTCATGAGGAATCCAGCCGCGGCGACGGTGCCGCCAAACGCGCCAGGGGAACGATCCGGACCAGAATCATGTGGCCAATCTTGCACGCAGGGCATAATCTATCGTCTTGCTATTCGGTCTCGCTACCGTGCTCGGTGACAGCGGTCTTAGTCGGAGCAGACGCGCCAAGCAATACGCGGCAGAGCGCAGTTTCTTTCTGCGCGCTCGATTGGCTAGAAAGCCGAGCTGTCGGATGCGCACGAACCCGCTGGGCAGGATATGCAGCAGAAAACGCCGGATGAACTCCGTCCCGTCCAGCGTCAGAATCTTCGTCTTATTGCCATCGGCATAATCTTTATATTCAAAAGTCACGCGGCCGTAGCCGATGATTCGGAGGCCAACCCAAGGGCGTTTTGTCGGAGTAATCTCCTAAAGTCCGGCTTCTTTCCCGCGTCAGCCAAACGCTAACAGTTGCGGCTTGAGGTTATCGCGGCGAGTAATATCGGCCATTCACTTCCTCGCCGATGATTGCGAAGCTCGCGGCGGATGTGTCGATCGGATCGGATTTCCACGCAAATCCGATGGAGGGCACGCTTACAGCCGCCTCAAGATGGCATTCGGCACGAGTGCCGATGAACCGATATTGCTCCGCCGGGCTCTCGTATTGGACAGGCTCCCCTGTGGATTTCCAAACCATCTTGAACGTCATTCGCGCAGGTGTAGCGATTGAGTCAATAGCCGGCCAACGCGGTTGATCCACCACCGGAACATCTCTCAGTTCCAGGGTGATCGTCTTTCGATCGGCACCAATGGTCAGCCCCGCGGCCGGGACTGGAACCACCCAATAAAGCCCAGAAGGCGCAATCGGAGGATGGAGATCGTGAATCTGATTGGCGGGGACCGACGGCCCCCGAAACAGCGTGAGTCATACATGCGTAAACGCACCATGTTGCGGCGTTCTCGCGGCCCAATATTCGCCTTGCATTAGCCCGTAGTCGGTGGTAGCGCTGCCGAATCCGATTCGATTGCCGAGGTTGTCGGTCCCCATGCCCGTGAATGTGCTGCATCGGGCGACGAGGCCCTTGAAGTGATAAATGTGCGAGGGCTCCAGATTCGGTCCCGCAGGCTGATTGTGGCTGCCGTTTTTGTCGAGCCATGGAATCGGATAGGGATCGACGCCGCCATTAGCGGTCATCGGCGCCTGCGGCGTTTGTTGAGCGGTGGTTCGCTTTGCCAGGAAAGCCGGACCCAGGAATGGCAGGGATTTGAGAACGGTTCTACGGCTACGCGGCACCGTGTCCTCATGCTTCCTGATCAAAAAATCGTATTTCATTGTGATCCTCCAAAACTTCTTTTCGCTGCCCTGGTGCGCGGATAGATCTCGCGCTTGTTCATGTGATGGATGTGGGTCGTTCGTCCATTCCGAGTTGCGCGCCGCTAATGGAGCCGATGTTCACTTTGCACGCCCAACGTCTCTAGCCAAACGTGAAATCAAGTGCTTGAACGCCAAGATCGAGAAACTCGATTTCGAAGGTTCGGTCTACGATTCGACCTTTTTGCCGGATGAGCTGATAGAGTCGGGGCTCTCGAATCTCGCCGAAGCCGTCCGGGGCTGTGTCAACGCCACTGTTTTCCCCGGGGACAGCGCCATCTAATCTCACGACAAACCGCACAGGCTTGCCGTCCTTCGCAGGCGCCAGCACCAGGTTCAGGTCGCGGCTGTGAAACCGGAACACGATCTTGCCAGGCACTACTTGCAGCACGGCGCTTTCGGCATTGACGTTCCACGACCCGCCCAATCCCCAATGGTTCAAAGAAAGTTTCACGGGTACGGTGAATACCTGGATGGACTTTTTATGCACTTTTTCGGGCGAGGCGAAATTTTGCGCCTGGCGATATCCGATATATGTTTCCGGAGATCGCTCCTCCGCGCAATCAGGAGCGGCCTCGATTCCAACACCGGATACGCTGCTCGTGTCAGAAGCTAGGCCAGTTGCTTCGTTCTCCTTCAGGAGTTCCTGGATGACGTGCTCGATTTCGGCATAATCGCCTTCCCCAAAGTGGTGGTACCGAATTCTCCCTCTGGCGTCGACAAGATACTGGGCGGGCCACGCTTCATTGTTAAACGATTTCCAGATCCCATACTTGCTGTCGATGGCGACCGGGAACAAAACGTTAAAGTTGCGCACCGCATCTTCTACGTTCTTCGGTTCGTGCTCGAACGAAAACTCCGGCGTGTGCACACCGATCACGACCAAGCCCGCATCCTTATATTTTGCGGCCCAAGTCTTCACATAGGGCAAGGGCCGTAGAGAGTTGATGCAGGTATAAGTCCAGAAATTAACCAGTACCACCTTTCCGCGAAGCGACTTGCGGCTCAAGGGATCTGAATTGAGCCAGCCGATGGCGCCGTCCCAATCCGGCATGGCGCCTTCGTCGCCGAGTAAAGAGTGAAATCCGCGCCGTGAGGTCGCGTCAGCAGCTCGTTTTTGGGGATAGAATGCGCCGATCAAACTGTCTTCCGCTTTCGCAATATTCATGATGTGAAACCTTGTGAGTACATTGACGTCGGAACGCAAAGCAAATGCGACAACTCCCACGATGCCGGCTACGAAGAGTGCTCGACGCGCCGAATCTGAATTAAATAAACGTCGCCTCATAATCGTGACCCTCCATCTCGGTCCCTCTAAGGCCGATCAAAGGCGTCGACATCAACGACGGCCTTTGCAAAGGCTTCCGGAGCTTCTTGGGGCAGATTGTGCCCGACGCCTCCCGTGATATTCCGGTGCGCATACTTGCCCGTGAATTTCTTGGCGTAAGCGCTGGGATCCGGATGCGGTGTGCCATTAGCATCGCCTTCCATGGGCTCAAGACGTTTTCATGCGTCGCGCGGAGTTTGGCGGTGTACTGCATTTTTTCGAGAGTCATGGTGGATTCCTCTTCTTTCGGTGCGTGTTTCGACAACTTCGACAAGTGCACTTAGCCAGCTGCCGCTTCGATCACCTGCAAATTCGTGCCGGAGTCTTCTCCCCGAATAAACGAGAGTCCTTGCGGCGCTCGGACGAGTCCCCGAGTCAACGCTACTGATCGATTTCGCACTCTCGATATCCCGAGCCTCTGCATTCTCGTTATTAACGTCGTCCTCGGGATCCCGAGTTGAGCAGCGGCTCCGCGCGGTCCTCCAACCAGCCAGTCGGTTTCGCGCAAGACAGCAGTGATATGCGCCCGCTCGGCATCGGCCAGCGTCCTGATACTGACGGGTTCCGCGGCGGGAGAGGAGACCAGGGAGCAGCAGCCCGGTTGAGCATTGGTAGCCGCAAGACACGCCGTTGTGCGACGGCTCAATACACGTCCCGTTGTCCTGACGACGCCGCGCTCGATGACGTTTTGCAACTCCCGGATATTACCCGGCCAGTCGTACCGCCCCAGAGCTGTCATGACGTCCTCGGGAATAGAGTCGATGGTCTTGCCTTGCTGCCGGGCAAACGCTTCGACGAAGTGTTCCACGAGAAGGGGAATATCGTCGAGCCGTTCGCGCAGCGGCGGCAGCGCGATGGGAAAGACGTTCAGCCTGTAAAAGAGATCGGCCCGGAACTTCCGCTCCTGGACCACACGTCCCAAGTCCTGGTTAGTCGCGGCGATGACCCGAACATTAACCTGGATAGAACGACAACTGCCCAACCGCTCGAATTGCCTCTCCTGAAGAGCGCGTAGAAGCTTCGGCTGAAGTTCGAGCGGGAGTTCTCCGATCTCATCGAGGAATAACGTTCCACGATCTGCGGCCTGAAAGCGCCCGATTGTCTGAGTCACGGCGCCGGTGAAGGCGCCTCGTTCGGAGCCGAAGAGTTCATTCTCGAGTAAAAACGCGGGAATCGCAGCGCAGTTCAGCGCTACAAAACGATTCGCACGGCGATGGCCGGCTTCGTGAATCGCGCGAGCGATCAACTCCTTACCGGTGCCGGTTTCGCCCTGAATCAGCACGGTCGAGTCAACCTTCGAAACCAGGTTGACCTCATCAAGCAAGGCGCGGAATTTCGCGCTGGATCCAATCAACTCTGAGATAGCCATCATTGTTCTCCTTCCTTTGTACTTCTCCGTTCCTTCGGCCATGAACGTTCGTCTGCTAGGTGCGAGCGTTTATCAAGGCCCTCCTACGCTGAGCGCCACATCCTTAGCGTTCCAGACCCGCACCTACTGTTTGGGTTTCGGTGTACGCCGTGCAATCTCGATGCGGCGCCATCCAAAAAAACGTGCGTCGAGTGAGTAGGCGCCAGGCCCCACCAACATTAATACGAGCGAAAGACCAGCGGCTATGGCAAACAAGCCGTTCGATTGCGTATGGAGCCAGTTGAACGAAACGAGGAGGAGACCGCACGAAAGAATCCCCGAGATCATCGTTGCAAATCCGAAGATCATCAGAACCCCTAGCAACGGCAACAGAACGCTGACTAGACGCTGAAGGCTGAACACTGACGCCGCTGATCCCTCCTGAATGCAGTAGCCCAAATAGCCTAACGTCATAGCAGTAATCACCCTTAGCGATAAAAGACCCACGCCCGCCATGCCCGACGGAAAGGTCCGAAACAAATGGACCCGAATGTTTTCTACGACCTTTCATGACCTTGCTTTCCGCGTGGTCACTACAGCTACGATAGGCTCAAATCGTTTTCAGCACTATTGCTAAATCGTGTGGAGTGGGCATCACCCGAATGGGGTACCTGTTCCCAGGACTGGGAATGCTACGGCCTGATGAATCCGCGCCGGACTGCGACCATAACCGCGTGGGTTCGGTCATGCACCTCCAGTTTTTCCATCACGTTCCGCAGGTGCATTTTCACGGTGTCTTCGCCGATCGATAGCCGGGCTGCGACCTCTTTATTGCGCATCCCATCCGCAACGAGTTGAAGTACCTCCAACTCACGCGCTGTCAGGATCGGTTCGTTCAAGTGAGCAGCGATTTTTTCGGCGACATTCGCCGGAACGTGCCGTTCGCCCGAGTAGACGGCCTTAATCACTTGGCGCAGTTCTGTCCGGACGACGCCCTTGATCAGGTAAGCTTGGGCGCCCGCTTCGAGCGCGCGTCTCATATCGATATCGCCCTCAGCGGAGGTAAGGACGACGAATCGCGATTTTGGAAAATCCTTGCGGATTTCCCTGATCACCTCGACTCCATCGCGATCCGGTAGCCTCAAGTCGATCACTGTCACGTCTGGTTTCCAGGTGTGGAAAGCGGCGATCGCTTGCTGCGCAGTTTCCGCTTCTCCCACAATCTGCAGATCGGAGTCGCCCTCGACTATGGAAACAATACCCTCTCGGACGATTGGATGATCATCGACGCACAGAACCGTGATTCGGTGATCTTTAGGCAAGACAACTCCTTGGCGCCGTTCGTGAGTCCATAGCATACCACCCGGTTGGTTTCTCTGGGCCGTGCTCAAGAGCCCAGTCATGTAGAATTGAAGAGATTCGCGAACAGCTGGTCAGAGGGATCACTGTGATTTCTAAAGAAGCTCAAGTGGCGCTTCTTTCGTGCACCTGGGGAACGGTCCTAATCTGGGCCTTCATTGCAGTCTCTGTGCCCGTCTATGCTCTGAATCCGGACTATACGCTTTCGCAATATGTTCATACTGCATGGAGGGGCGACGTCGGCCTCCAGGCGGTGCGCCGCCTAAACCAGACTCCGGATGGATATCTTTGGCTGGCCACCCGCGGCGGCCTCGTGCGGTTCGACGGAGTCCGCTTCTCGACTTTCACGGCAGCACAAGGTCTCGAGAGCAGCACCATGCAGGACCTCGCGGTAGATCCCGATGGCTCGTTGTGGGTCGCGACTTTCGGCGGCGGAATTGCTCATTACCAGGCGGGGAAGTTTCGCTCGTATACCTCACGGGACGGCCCTACTTCCGACAACATCCTGTCATTGTATCGGGACTCGCGGGCTGTCTTGTGGGCCGGAACGAGTGATGGTGGGATTTTCCGAATGCGCGAGGGCCGGTTCCAAGAATTATCGCTTGGAATTCCTGCCAGCCACGAGATTACCGCGTTTCTTGAAGACACGGACCAATCGTTGTGGGTTGCAACATACGGGAATGGGGTGTTTCACCTGCAGAATGGAACGCTCACTGCCTTTTCTGTTGAGGATGGCCTTCCTGACGCTCACATCGCAGGCCTCTGTCGTGACCACTCTGGCAAAATCTGGACGGCCGGTTGGAAAGGGATCAGTTCCTGGAACGGAACCAGGTTCGTGGGCCATATAGCTGTTAATGCAGCTGTGAGCGAAGCGATTACATGCAGCGAAGATCGAGATGGAAACCTGTGGATCGCGTCGTCGTCCGGTCTATTTCGCGCGCACGCTGGACAGGTGAGTAAGATGGATCGAAGTTCCGGACTCAGTGGGGATTCAGTTTCTGACGTGTTTGAGGATAGGGAAGGAAATCTCTGGGTTGCGACCCGCGCTGGTTTAGATCGACTGGAGGACGGGGCCATTCGAACACATTCACCAGCCGCGAAGGTTTATTCCGCGACCCAGGGGCCCGTCGTTGCTGACGGCAGCGGCGGTGTGTGGACGGTGTCGAACAACCAAATCGCCCGGATCGCCGCGAACACCATAAGCGTTTGGCCGCTGGCTCTGCCAGCCGGCAGCAGAGGCTTTACCATGCTGTCTGAGCCTGATTCTGGTTTCTTGATCGGCTCCGACACGGGGCTTAGGCACTGGAGCCGTGAGCACGCTGCTTTGGCGCCAGAAATGACAGGATTGCGTGTGCTGTCCATGTTGCAGGCACGTGACGGAAGCGTCTGGATCGGCACGGCGAACCGAGGCCTGCTCCACTGGGGATCGTCCTCAGGATCGCGAACCCTGATCGAGGCAGGTGTTCCCGACAAGTTCATCACAACCCTTGCAGAGGACCGCGAAGGAGCGATTTGGGCGGGTAGCTCATTCGGAGGAGGTTTGTATCGAGTGGCCGGCGGGCACGTGCGGCACTTCGGGCAGGGCGAGGATCTTCGATCACCCAACATCTGGACGATCTTCGTAGACGCCAAAGGTGACCTGTGGATAGGCTCGACAAGCGGACTGAGTTGGTTCCAGGACGGGCGGCTACGTACCGTAAGCTCCCAACAAGGTCTGCCGAATGATGCGGTGCTCGCCATCGTCGACGATTCCTTCGATCGGCTCTGGTTCAGGGGTTACGGAGGGATCGCGGCCATCGAAAAGAAGAGCCTGATTGAATGGGCTGCCGGGCGGCGCCGTAGGTTGAATCCGACGGTTTATCGAAGCGCCGATGGGCTGCAAATTTGGACAGCAGACCGGGCTTTCCCCAATGCGCTCCGATCCGCTGACGGCCATCTGTGGTTCTCGATTGCGGATGGATTAGCGGAGGTGACGCCGCCCGCCCCCGGTGCCTCGCATAGCCCTGAATTTCGCGTCCTCATTGAAGACGTCGCAATCGATCGCGTCTCGCACTCGGAGGTCGGCAGTATCCGAATCCCGCCGGGCGCTCGCTCGATTGAACTCCGTTATACGGCGCTCACTCTCTCTGCTCCTGAGACTGTTCGATTCCGTTACAGACTGGAAGGGATCGACAGTGATTGGGTCGACGCAGATGCTCGGCGTGTTGCGTTTTACAACAATCTCAAGCCGGGCGCCTACACCTTTCGAGTGTCCGCAAGCGCCGGTCAGGAACAGTGGCGGGAATCATCCGCGCTGGTACTGGAGCAGCTCCCTTACTTTTATCAGACCCCGTGGTTCATGCTGCTTGCATCGGCGACGGCTCTATCCCTGGCCTTCTTCGCGTACCGCGTTCGACTGCAGCAGGCCATAGATCGAGTCCAGGCCGGTTTTCAGGAACGGACGCAGGAGCGCAGCCGGATTGCTCAGGAACTGCATGACACAGTCGTGCAAGCAATCTCCGGATCGGCAATGCTGGTCGAGAATGCAGCGGAAAAGGTCCCGGAGTCCCTACCCGTTGTAAAGGGCGCCTTGTTACGTGCAGTGGACAGGCTGGACGCGGCGCTCGCGGAGTCCCGCGCCGCGCTCAAAGGATTGCGGAGTTCGGTAACTCTCGAGAACAATCTGGCGAAGCAGCTTTCAGACGCGGCGAGCGAAACTCAGACTCCCGATATCGCATCTAGGCTCGTGATCACGGGTAAATCACGTGCTATTCGTCCCGTGATTCAGTACGAGGTCTTTAGGATCGCCTCTGAAGCGATCGTCAATGCATTTAAGCATTCAGGCGCGAATTCGATACGGGTCGATCTAGAGTACCTGAACGGACTGCGAATTTTCGTACGGGATGACGGCAGAGGAATGCCCGAGCAGGTCCTGCTTCAGGGGAGAGATGGCCACTTCGGTTTCGCAGGCATGCGCGAACGAGCGGACCGCATCGGGGCGAAACTGGACGTTACGAGCCGGGTCGGAGAGGGAACAGAAGTCGGCCTCATGGTTCCTGGTGACGTCGCTTATGAGGGCAGCGGGACAAACTCGTCTCTGCTTGTACGAGCCGTGGCGCGCCTCAGCGCGCTCCGCCGAGGGCCGGCTCCAGACGATCCACCTTCTCTTTAAAGTCTCTTGATTCTCGCATTGACGGAGTCGGCGATATCAGGGTAGTTGGTATCGGCCTCTACAAGTCGCCGGCTTTCAAAACCGTAGATCCTGCGGTGATTCGCCAGTGCCGAAAGGCAGCTTAAGACGTATCTGGATCGCGCATCTGGCATGCGCAGCGGGGCGTCCGCGGGCCCAAGACACTTCAGCCGAACTCCAGGGCACAATCCACGACGGTGAGACGCAAGTTTCACACCGGTCACTTTTTCGAACCAAAGGTGAACGAAAAGCCTTAACACCGGGATCGCAAAGCTGAGAATCGCCCCGATGCATAGTGCTTGAATGACGCGTCGTACCGACGACATTTCGAGGGCTGAAGTGCCCGTTTGAGACTAAGCTCCGACAGTTCGACACCGACGATCCGCCGCACGATACGCACAAGGTTCTTCAGTTCAATCACATAACACGAGAGCCCGAAGTTGGCGTCCTTACTGCACTCCTACATACCGACAGAAGTTCGAATGGTCGTCATGAACAGGATAAGGAGACAGTTATGAGCGTAAAAGACCGGATTTTCTTTTTATTGGCAATCGCGATTCTTGCGGCAACTGCATTGTTGGCGGAAGTAAAGACCGACTACGATCGGACCGCAGAATTCAGCCGCTACAAGACTTACTCATGGGGAAAGGTTCACACACAGAATCCGCTGTGGGGCAGTCGAATCAAAGCAGCCGTCACCTCAGCACTCGCAGCGAAAGGCTGGACGGAAGTTGAATCGGGCGGAGATGTTTCCATTATGGCGATGGAGATGACAGAGGATCATCGCACTCTCAACACTTATTACGACAACTTCGGCGGCGGCTGGGGCTGGCGGCGTTGGGGAGGAGGGTTCGGCGATGGCTTCGGGACATCAACGACAACTGAAGAGACGTACAAGGTGGGCACGCTGGTCGTCGACCTGTTCGATACCAACACGAAGAAACTGATCTGGCACGGCTCGGCAAGCGATCCGCTATCCGACAAATCTGACAAGAACATCAAAACACTCAACTCGGACGTGCAGAGAATGTTCGATCATTTCCCCCGGAAGTGAAAAAGTAACTAAGTAACGCAGTTTGGACAGCTAATTGAAAGAGGATCAATATGAACGACAAACCTAATCTGTTTAGAAGTGGAAATCGCCGCAGCTTTCTGAAGACTGGACTAACAGCTGCTGGGGCAACCGTGGGGACCGGCTTGCTGGTGCACGGAACAAAGGCGTTGGCGCAATCAAGCAGCAGCCTCACGGCAGGAGATGCCGCCATTTTACGGTTCCTGGCCGCGGGAGAGGCCCTCGAGGTCGACTTTTGGACGCAATATAACGAGCTTGCCGGAATTCCGGACGACGAAGTTTCGGGCGGCGGCGGGAACCGAGCCTATACCCATTGCCTGAAAAAGATCGATCGGAACTTTCCGCAGTACATTCATGACAACACCGACGACGAGATCAGCCATCAAAACTTTCTCAATGCGTATCTGGCCTCCAAGGGAGCCCAAACCGCGGACCTGGAACTGTTTCGGACGCTGCCCGGCAGCTTTGCAACGGGATCCAGCGGAAAGTTGCGGCTTACGAACCTGATGCAGCTAACGCTGGATACCAGCTGGTGGACACGCTACCGCAGCAGCACCAACAATCCAGACGTCAATCCGATGCCCTTCGAACAAGCAGTTCCGGATCTCCACAAGGGGCAGTTCACAGCCATTCCGAGGACCGACGCCGACCTGCACCCCGAGGAACACATTCAGGCGATTGCCAACACCGCGGCGTTTCATATGCCGACCGTCGAACAAGGCGGCGGCAGCCTGCGGCTGGCGCTGGCTCAAAGAGTCACGAGCGTCGAAGTGCTTCAAATCGTGATCAGCATGGCACCAATCGAGAGCATGCACTTTCAAACCTGGCACGAAAAGGCCGGCAACGCACCGCCGCTCATCGACCCAACCAATAATCTGACATTCCCCAACCTCAACAATGGTCTCGACCCCAATACCGGAGCAAGCGGCACCGGGGTGAGGGAGATGTTTCAAACCAACCTGATTATGCCGGAACCCTGTCCATTCATCAGCGCCAGCCTGCCGGCATGTTCCGTGGTCCGGCCGACGAAGACAGCCGGGGCGGCCACGGGCGCTCTCA
>Ga0210401_10001543_pt1 | contig 26630 bp, 29 predicted proteins | sample IncBWH32MmetaG_FD_150866 | JGI IMG/M metagenome (GOLD analysis project Ga0210401, IMG submission 150866) | Forest soil microbial communities from Barre Woods Harvard Forest LTER site, Petersham, Massachusetts, United States - Inc-BW-H-32-M | ecosystem: Environmental > Terrestrial > Soil >...
TCGGCTCAAAGTTCCCGCTTGGGCCAGCGTCCCACTTTACGTAATCTCTGCCGATCTTCGTGTGCTGTTGCCCGGAGGCATGATAAGAACCATGCGCGGCTGGCGTGTGGGAATCGGAATAGTTCACATACACGTCCTCGCCTTTGATGCGCACGTCGAACCCTTTCACCAACAACCCGCTTGGCGTTCGTATACCCACAACGCACTCTTCAATGGTGGTCATCGACATTGTCGGGAAGCACTCTGACTGTCTCTAAGCATGGTAAAATAGCAAAGCCAAAATTTCGACGATGAAGTGCTCAGGCAGCCCAAGGCTTCGAACCGGAGCAATCCCCACCTGATCCACTCCATATAAAAAAGCACCGCAGAGGTAGAAAATTCGATGAAGATGGACGTTTGCGATTCTGCTGAGTTCAAGCGCCTGCTGGAGGCCCTTGTTCATGAACTACTTGACGCAAGTGAGCACTTCCACTTGCACCAGGGACTCGCGGCTGCGTCTTCCGAATACGCAGTGGAATTTAACCAGGCAGCGGGCTTTTGGTCGCTCACTGTGACGGCACACATCGATGCCACACTGATCCGCGTTTGCAAGGCTTATGACCTATACGGCGGCGGTAAGCCGAGTCTCAATCTCAGGAACTTCTTAGAGACTATTCAGGCCAACCTGGAATTTTTCGATGAGCCGAACTTTCGTGAGCGACTGAAGGACAATCCATATGTCGATTCTCTGGCGAAAGATTCTAAGAAACCAGACGCCGCCCAACTCCAGAAGGACTTGGATTGGGTGACCGATGTAAATCCTCTAGTGAAGAAGCTCACGATTTGGCGGCACAACTTCATTGCGCACCGCAGCCGCAAGACAGCGCTGGCTCCAGGAGAGTTCACGAAACAATATCCGTTAGCTTTCTCTGAGATCGAGTCGTTGATAACCAAGGGAACTGACATCGTGAATGAGTACAGCCGCCTATTCAATGCCAGTCACTATGTCACCTATGAGGCGGACGACTACAAGCAGGTGTTGAAAGCCATTCGAGAGCATTTGGAGAGGCGTGAAGCGCGTATTCAGGAAGAGATTGACGCGGTCAATGCGGCGGAAAATGCCAGGTGAAAGCTATGAAGACTACTCTTCAAGCGACTCCCATCGTTCCAAAAGTCACGATGGAAAAGCCGGCGCTCCCCACGGTGTGGTTAGATACGTCGATCGGGATAAAGCTCACCAAGATAAAGCGCGGAGAGAAACTTCAAGACATTGAAGTGCAACGCGGCACGCGACTACACAAACTGATCTATGACCTTGTTCGAGCCGAGAAACTGTTATGTCCAAACGGCGACATGGAAGAAGAGTATGTCGCGAAGCGTCTCGATGATGACGTGCATAGCATGTTTGTCGAATTGTCGCTCGGCGTCTCGTTCAGGCATCGCCTGGGGATTTTTGACAACCACGTCTTCAAGGCGATGGAAGCGTACGTCAAAAACTCGCCGACCATTCATATCCCCTCGTCCACCTACTTCCATAGTGACCCCATTCGGGAGCTTGAAGAACTTCGAGATCAACGGTTCATTGTTTCCGTAAGTCCGCTCAAGAGTCCTCAGATATTGAGCAACAGAGCCCGTTCAAAGTCTGCAGTTGCGTGTGGATGGGAAAAATTCCGGCAGGAACTGGTCCAAAAAGGCAGGACCTACGAGGAGCAATTGGAAGTGGAACATAGAGGTCATTGGGGCGGAATGGCTGAAAATGTTAGGAGGTTCGAGGCCAGTATGCTCTCCGGGACGTACGATTTTGACGCATTCATGGCTGCGCAAGGCCCCTTCCTTTACCGGAGAGTGTGGAAGGAAATGGGCGGGCAGCCGCTCGATTGGCTGGGAGTGCAAACGTTTTTCTACTCTCCGCATTTCATCGAGCTTCCCATTCCATTCGTGAGTTCGAGCCTCATAGCGGATTTAGTCACCGGCAATGAGCCGATCAAGGAAAGCGACTCAATGGATGTCGAGCTTTTATCTATCGGGTTGCCAGCCGCGCATTACGTTGTGACCGACAAACGAATGGCGCTGAGGATCAAGCAGCGCCGCCTGGATGTGAGGTGCGGCACGGAAGTTTATTCGATGTCCACGTTGGACGGGCTTTTCGCTCATCTGGAAAAACTCTGAATTCCGCCTGCAACTGCCCATCAGCAGGCGCATCTAAGTTTCTAATTCCACTTTTAAGCCCCGCGTGCTCTTGGCGTGGGGCTCTCCTTTTTTGGGTCGTGCGACCACGTTCCGGCAAGGTTGATTTCTTCAGTGGCTCAAGAAACATCCCCTTGGAGCAACTGGTAGGTCTTGAATCGCGCCTTCGACGCAACGGCGTACTGTCGAGGGCGGAGTCTGTAGCCGCAATTCTCGCAGCTATTGCCGGGGTTCCAAATCCTGATCCGACTAAATTCGCCGCCGTAACGGCAGCGTTTCGGGCCTAGCCGCAGGGAGAAAGCGTCAGTGCCCGCGCAGGACGCCAAGATGAACTCGAAGCGCAGACTGACGATGTACTGCACGCCTGCGATGAAACGAAAACTCCAGGCGTTAGCCAAGCGGAGCGGCTGCTCGATGGATTTTTTTATCGAGGCGTGCTTTCGGATGGCCATCGAGTGTTTCGACGGAAGGACCACGGACCTCATAAAGATGCTTGAGCGGCAAGATGCCAAGCCCACAAAGGAGCGCGATTCGATCCGGGTAACGGTGCGGCTATCTCCTGAAGTTTATGATGGCATGAAGCAATTGCAGAATCGGACCGGAGCGCGGCTTAGGCGGTTGCGGAGCAGTTAGCAAAGGCAATTGTCCCTGGTTCCGGATTTTTGCAAGACGCCGAGGCGTGCCAGAACCTCGTCCGACACGCCATAGCGTTTCTGGTTTAGGCGACCGCTCTGCGAGATACTGACTCACGGCTTTCATTGCTCCGAGGCCGCAGCCCGGCCAAACCTGCCAACCCAAGTAAGCCGATCCAGCCAAAATTATGTCCTTCACGAGGGGTATCGGTGGAGGGCGAAGACGTACCTGTATCCGTCCTGGGCGAGTTCGGTGCGGTTGAAGTTGTCCCGTCTCGGTCTGGCGTGTTCGCCGGAGTATTCCCGCTATAGGAACCTGCGGTGCCATTAGGGACAGGGCTATTTTGCTGATTTGTTGTTTGAGCTAAGGCCATCGTGCTGCCGAGTACCACTATTGCGACTAGAGACCATATTGCTTTCATTTTTAGACCTCCGACTTTGTGTTTTCATACTGCTCTCTTTCGACAATGCAACTGAATCGACGTGCAGGCCATCGGGCGAACTGTGAACGCAGCCGAGGTTCTAAGGGCAAATTAACGGGAAGGTCGCATCAGGACCGCTTCAAGAGATGGGTAGCTGATTTCGGCTACGTAGGTGAAACCCCCACGAGGTAAGACCGCCGAAGTCCTGTACGGCGTGAGGTTCAGTAGGAAGCGATACCCTTACAAGAAAACGCTCCACCCGGCGCAGGAGCGAACGGGTGATTCGCGAATCCTCTAGGTGGACTGACTATAAGCGTCCGAACCCTGCTGCTTGACCATTTTGTTGTAGACACCCATTATGAGAAAAGCGGGAGCCCATTGCCCTACAAACAAAGCTAATGCGTCCTTGCCAGCAATTTTTAAGATCGCCGAGGCCGCCATCGAGCTTAATGCAGCCGCTAAATATCCGCCCGAGGGGACCTTCGAGGTTTGAGATTCGATTGCTCCCGTAACACGATCTTCTCTTTGACCACTCGTTCTCGTTTCCATAGACCTTCTCCTTTTTATTGCAAGATTCATAAGCCCGTTGGAACAATGCACCGGGACCGATCCAGCGGCCATCGGGTGAAGAGTGAATCGAGCAGGATGTGAAGGCGCAAATCGAATGGAAGGTCGTATTAAAACGGCACTCAGTTACCGGAGTTTTTGGCGCGATGCGGCAGGCGAAACCCCGACAAATCAACCCCGGACCGCTGTATTCGCGGGAATCGGGCACGCCTTACTTCCCTAGGCTCCGTTCCCAGGGAGGAGCGATGGAACACAGAACTAACGTGACGTAATCATTTTCGCTAACGAGACTTCACTCGGGCTAAAGGACCAGTCGTATCCCAAAAGAGATGACCCGTATGACTTCCCGCTTGGTACGGTTAAGCGTGATGTCGAGGAAATATCTTTGTTCAAGCCGAAAACACATTTCGAGCAGGTTCCGATCAGGGTCGTCAAAGAGCGGACAAATCGCCGTTCACGCGGTTCGTCTGGACTCCGTCAAACATCGCCCCTGCCCTCGAATAGCCGACCCAGATCTGGCAAAAACATCATGGTGAGATGTGAAACAACCACACTGAACAATTAGAGGGCATGGCTCAGCGCAGTAAAGGCATCGTAGTTCCGAACGGGTCAATACAATGGCGCAGTTCGTGGATTCAGGCGGTCTGGAGAACACAGATTTAGCGGGCTGTCGGGTTAGAACTCTGGCTCTCGGCGAGCACACGATAGAAAAACAGGGACCGCGAGCATACAGAATAATTACAAGGTTCGCTGTATAGCGATTCAGTACCAGGGGCAATAAGCTTTCGGACCTTGTCCAATTTAGGAACCTGGTTTTCGAGAACGATCATTAACGAAAAACAGGGCGTGTGCCCTACCAGCGATGACGAAAGCTGCTGTGGGACAGGACGTGTGACACCCATCATTGCTTTCATCGGAGGTTCGCTCAAAAGAAGGCTTTGATTATGGAGCGCCGCGTCAGCCCAAGGTTGTGCAAGCCATCACACGTCCCGAGTTGGACAAAATCTCCCAATCACTGGCTAAGCATATGAAACGGATTCGAAACACACACGGACAGGCTAAATCATCGGTTTCCCTCAGGGGATTGGAGAAAGCGCCCACAGGCATAGGGGGCCTTGACGAAATTAGCGGAGGAGGTTTGCCGCGCGGCCGTACCACGATCGTTTGTGGCGGGGCAGGGTGCGGCAAAACGATGCTCGGGCTCGAGTTCCTCGTCCGAGGCGTCGAGGAATTTGGCGAGCCTGGTGTGTTGCTCGCATTTGAAGAAACTCCCGAGGAGATGACTCGCAACGTTGCCTCCCTGGGTTTCGATCTCAAAGCCCTCTCTGACAAAAAGAAAATGTTCCTGGACTATTTGCCCGTCGAGCCCAGTGAAATTCACGAAACCGGCGACTACGATCTGGAAGGTCTCTTCATACGACTCCAGCACGCCGTTGATTCGGTCGGAGCAAAACGCGTCGTTCTTGACACGCTCGAAGCTCTGTTTTCCGGGTTTTCCAACATGGCGATCTTACGCGCTGAGGTGCGGCGGCTCTTTCGTTGGCTCAAGGATCGCGGGCTCACAACCGTCGTAACCGCTGAGCGAGGAGACGGAACGCTGACGCGTCATGGCCTGGAGGAGTATGTTTCCGACTGCGTGATTCTGCTCGATCACCGAATCCAGGAGCAGATTTCCACCCGCCGCCTGCGTATCGTCAAGTACAGAGGGACACGGCACGGAGCCGACGAATACCCCTTCCTGATCGATGATTCCGGCCTGTCCGTTTTGCCAGTCACTTCCGCTACGTTGAACCACAAAATATCCAGGGAGCGTGTTTCCACTGGGATTTCCGATCTAGACACAATGATGCAGGGGAAGGGCTATTACCGAGGAAGCAGCATTCTTGTTAGTGGCACGGCGGGCAGCGGAAAGACGACTTTGTCTTGCCATTTTGCAGACGCCACTTGCCGCCGGGGTGGGCGCTGCTTATATATCGGGTTTGAAGAATCGACCGACCAGGTGTTCCGAAACGCAGCTTCGGTTGGAATCGATCTTAACCGTTACGTGAAAAAGGGGCTATTGTTCCACCGGGCCTGGCGTCCCTCGCAATACGGGATGGAGATGCACCTGCTGCACATTCATAAGCTTATCGACACACTTAAGCCGGAATCAATCGTTATAGATCCCGTCAGCAACCTTATCGGGAGCAGCACCCAACGCGATGTTCGTTCCATGCTGATGCGTCTGATTGATTTCCTGAAGGAGAAGGGGATCACCGCATTGCTGACGACCCTGACAAGGGGTGGCAATCATTTGGAAGCCACGGAAGAACAGATTTCCTCCCTGATCGACACGTGGATCCTGTTGCGAGATGTCGAGCAAAGCGGGGAGCGAAATCGCTGCCTGTACATTTTGAAATCGCGCGGCATGGCCCATTCCAACCAGCTCCGTGAATTTGTGATCAGGAGTGAAGGGATCAGTCTATTGACGCCGTATATCGGCTCCGGGCGCGTATTCACGGGTTCCGCCCGGCTGGCGCAGGAGGCCAAAGATTCCTCCGAAGCTCTGCTGCGAAAGCAGACGATCGAGCGGAAGCGAGGTGAACTTCAGGCCAAGCGCCGGGAACTTGAGGCACGAATTGAGAACCTGAGAGTGGAATACGCGGCAGAAGAAAAGCAGATGGAAATGCTCATCCACCAAGCACAGAACGTTGAATATCGCCTAGAGTTGGATACCCAAGAAATGGCGGGCAGCCGGCAAGCAGGGTTGTCAGGGGACAGGCAAAATCGAAAGCACGTAAATGGAGCCCAGGCATGAAAGAGAAAAAGACTAGGGGCAAGACCGCAGGGGGATCTCACGTAGCGAAAGACGTTTTTGAATTGCGGCTTTATGTGGCCGGGCAGACTCCCAAGTCGCTGGCGGCTCTGGCGAATCTAAAGCGCATTTGTGACGAGCACTTGAAGCAGGAGTACAGAATCGAGGTAATCGATCTGGTAAAACATCCTCAATTGGCGCAAGGCGACCAAATTCTGGCCATTCCCACGCTAGTGCGCCGCGTTCCTGTGCCGCTCCGAAAGATTATCGGAGATCTTTCAAATACCGAGCGTGTGTTGGTGGGGCTGGATATACGTGGACCTTCGGCTCCCGTGGCAAAAGCGGAAAGTGCATAAGGAGGGAAAATGCCAGATTCATTGTTATCTATGGTCCAGCAGCAATTGGAAAAAAGACGTGAGTATGACAGCCGGGAGATTGAGGAGACGATTGAGGCAATTCGCACCGGCCTGGTGGACGCCTTTGTCATCGAAAGCGGTTCTGGACATCAAGTTCACGCGCTGCATTCGTTCGAAAGTGTCGAAGAACTCCACGAAATTATGCAAGCGATTCGAGGTGGCCGGGTAGACGCACTGGTGGTCAAAACGCCATCGGGCGACCGAGTTTTCGCCCTACAGGGAGCCGACGAGCCTTACCGCGTTCTCATCGAAACGATGCAGGAAGGCGCCGCCACGCTGGGCGCGGACGGTACGATCCTTTATGCCAACGGACGTTTCGCGGAAATCATTGGTATTGCTCTGGAAAAGCTAATTGGCGTGGCCGTTTATGGCCAATTGCAAACTGCCGACAAAGATAAACTTCGGCTGCTGATCGATGAGGGGCTTCGCAAAACAGCCAAGGGCGATATCAGTTTTCGCGATCCGCAAGGGCGCAATCTTCACTTGCGTCTCGCTCTCAGCCCGCTTCCGAATTATGACCAATCAGGGCACCACGCAGTATGCGTAGTTGCCACAGATGTAACTGCGTTACGCGAGAATGAAGAGGCTCTACAAGAACTTTCTGCGCGCCTACTCCAGTCGCAGGATGAAGAGAGGAAACGCATATCGCGGAACTTGCACGACAGCGCCGGGCAATACCTCGCGGCAGTGCAGATGCGCCTAGGTGCGATCGAGGACCACATAACCCATTCGCCTCAAGCTCAGACATTGAAAGCGTTAGTTGCCGATGCGCAGCAAGCCGTTTCGGAGTGTTTAAAGGAGATCCGAACTATCTCCTACCTTCTGCACCCCCCAACGCTGGATCTAGCCGGGTTAGCATCCGCGATCGAGTGGTACACTGACGGTTTTTCGGAGCGCAGCGGAATTAAAGTCGATTTGAAAATATCACCATCTTTGAATCGGCTGCCGGAAGACCTTGAGCTGACGATATACCGCTTGGTTCAAGAGAGCCTCACCAACATTCATAGGCACTCCGGCAGCAAATGGGCCGGTATCCGCCTGATTCAGAAGCAGGATCAAATCATCTTAGAGGTTGCCGATCGTGGCAAAGGGATGGATCCCATTTCAACGGATAAACCGCAAAAGCACGTGGGCGTAGGCATTTCGGGCATCCGCGAGCGCGTGCGCCAACTCAATGGCCAACTCACGATTGAATCAGGTCGGCAGGGCACCACAGTCCGCGCAACCTTCCGTTTGGAGCAAGATCGCGACCGAGCACTCGCAACCAAGTCAGCGCAGCTTACCGCTTCCGTATAGCCGAGGCTAAAACGCGCCACCACATCCACTGGTCTGGGAAAGCTCTGGATTGGGAGCGATTCGACACGACTGCAGACGCGGAAGCGAGTGCAAGGAAACTAATGCTTCCCGGCGAGACCTACACCATCGAGGAACACGGCGCGTCTTGCCCTCGGTGTCTGAAACTCATGAAAAACATTCCGGTGCTCGACAACGAAGCAAGCGCGTAGTTTCTGTTTTTAACCACGATTCAACTTAGCTTCGGCAGACCAATCATCTTCGCTAACGAGCCCAACCGTACGCCAAAAGAGATTACCCGTATCTCTTCTGGCCTGATATCCTGGGGTTGTCAGTTCACAACCTTCCGACGAGTCGCCCGTTTCGGGGCAACGGTTCTTGCGAACAGATTAAATACTCGCGCAAGAACCCACGCGCACAATCTGCATTCCTCTAACCGCGAGGTAATCACTCTATCCGTGCGGGAGTGATTCGTCCGTCCAAGGAGGACCATGACACCCCGACACAAATGGTACGAACTCTACCAATCAGCGGTTCTCGAATTGCACCCGGAAAAATTGAAGGACAAAATCGCCACCGTCGAGACCGCAATCTTTAATCGCTACCAGGAACTCGCCAACGACAGCGACCATTCCGAAGAGCGTGCCAACCTTCGAGACGCAGCGAACGCAATCCGAGCCCTACAAACTGAGAGACTAAGTTACGCGAGGACGCCAGACGAGTCGGAACCAGGTAAATCCTGAAAAACGTGGAATAAACTTGTCGAAACAAAAGACGAAAAACGTGATTGTAGTGGATGACAATGCACTCATAAGAGGCCTTGTTCGGGCGAAGTTCGAATCAGATGGGTTTGACTCTTGCATCGAAGCCGAAAATGGCGACGAAGCAATCCGTTTGGCACGCGAGCACCGGCCCATTCTTATAATCGTTGATTTTGCGATGCCGGGAATGACGGGTGTTCAGTTAGCGCCTATCTTGCGAGAATTTCTTCCTAACACTCCCATCATTCTGTTCACCCTTTACGGGGATGCTGTTAAGCGCATAAACCTGAAGGCAGTCGGCATATCCGCCGCGTGTTCCAAAACCGAGTTGCTCACGAAACTTCTTCAGAAAGCCCATGAACTTGTAGGAATTTCCGGGTCGGAGGGGCATGAGGGCTTTCCTGAAGGAGTCTAGTGGACCGCAATGACCGACCAAGGTCAGCGTTGGTCTGGGCGAGTTGTGAGTTGGAATCGTTGGTCTTACGTAGTCATGGAGGCTGATCCCAAAGCCACAACCCCGGCCAAATAAGCGGGCCTCAAGGCAAGATCGCTCTGTCCTTTCTAGCAGCCACCTATCTAACCTCCCGGGTTTTGCCGCGCACGTCGAGCTTCGCGTTGGCTCCTCTCGTATTCCGTCGCTCGGGCGATCAAGCCCCGCGACGGCGGTGTGCTTCACTTCGTCTGGCCGTGGTCACTTTGCACGGACAGTTTTATCGTTCGCTACGCTCCTCCCTCGGAGGCCATCGGACGAGGAATCTGGATACCTGCAGCGATCATTGGAGGATCGTTTACGGCGTTTCTGGTGTTCTACATTCCAGTGGTGAAGGGCGGAAAGAGGTAAGGGCGGCCTAGTATCGTGGCCTCGCGAAGACGCAGGCGTTCTGCGTAAAAAAACGGCCCGAGCCTTTTGACCCGAGCCGCCGTTGCATTCAAAACTCACATCTGCTTGGGGATTAGCGTTCGCGTCCCGTTTTGACGATTATTCTTTCGGACTGGATTAGCCGTTTCGTTTGTTCAGCGGCCCTTCGTGCTTCTTGTCGGGTGCGGAAGCCTCGCCGCATCTTGACTAAGCGATTGCCTTCGCCACGAAGTTCATACCACCAGACCATGGCTCCTCCAATTTGGCCTTCGACCGTCCGTTTTTCGGAACAAAAAAAGGCGGCCCGCGTCCGAGTCGCCCTAGTTTCGTGCTTTGTCGGTGTGTCAGCCTAGCGCTCCCGCTACATGGTGCGTCAAGTACCGGCTTTAATGTATCCAGCCCTCGTTGCGGTAATGGTGCGAAGCGCCGACAAACGTCCTGCTCGCCGCCATTGCCGCCGCCACTCGCTTACCGTACTCGCGTAAACACGGATCGGCCAGGGTGCTGTAGATATTCTCAAGCTGCGCGGCGAGTTCTGCCTGCAGGGCTTCATCGCATTCCACGCGGTCCAGAAGCGTGTCGATGACGTCGTAGAGTTGGGTGTTGCCGAACAGTGTGTAGTCGATGTTGATAGCTTTCGTTGAGAACGGAGCTTCGAGGACTGATTACGATTTGAAATGCCGTAAGACCCACTACTGACAATATCGGATTGCGGTACTCAAAGCACCTCGTATCCTTGCTGAGTTGGGCTTCTTTGGAGGAGTAAATGTGATTAACCCGAGTTCGGAAGTGGGGAGATGCGAAAATGAATCAGTGGAAAAAACTTGTTATTCCAGCAGTGGTAGTCGTGGTTCTCGTCGCCTGGTATGCATTTCGGCCAGAACGCCTGGTGGTGAATCGACATGTTAACGAAGCATTGCCGTCAGAACAAAGCGCCTCGCAGCCGCTGCCCAAACTTCTTCCGTAACGTAGCCACTTGGAAAGGATTTCCAAGCGGGAGTCTGTCGTAGTATCGTTACGGGCACCACCGAATGGGATTACGGGGCTCTTTGTTCCAGGCGAACGACCAGATTCGAAGCCACTCCGAGCTATCGGAGCGTTACGGAAGCTCTGCGCGATGGGGTCTCTGCCCAACTCAACATGATAACGCTCTACCACTGCGGAGAAGAATACTACGCTGACGAAGGGCACGTTGGTCGTCAGATAAGGTGCAGGAAGTGCGGCGACCTTCTGACTATAGGGGCTTCCGGCCCTCTATCACCTACGCCCGCAATACGGCCTATACCCACGCAAACGCGGACTGAGGTTTTCAGAAAGGGGCGCAGACGGCGGCTCGAGCCGCTCCTTACGCTTATCTTCGGCGGAATCTTGCTGTCTGGCGCTTCGTGGATGGGACTCGCTAGATTCACACGCCACGACAACCAGCCCGCGAAGACACCTATGGCTAAACCGCCAGTTCCGTTGCAACCAAAAACTCCATCGGTAAGTATTCCTGAACGGGCTGCGGTGTCGCTGCCAACGGGTACTTGGGTCATCCCGCCGCGCGGAGTCGAGGACATGGCGTTCTGAAAATCAACAATGGGACTGGACTCGACGCGGTAGTCAAACTCGTCCCGGCGATTCCTCCGCGGTCGGCTGTTTGGATGGTGTATATCCGCGCCCACGATGAGACTGTAAGAAACGGAATTGGCACTGGGGCCTATTTGCTTCGGTTTGCACTCGGTCTTGACTGGGATGTGACTACCAGGAAATTCCTGAGAGACCCGGAGTTCTACCAAGCGGGGAAGCAGTTCGATTTCACAGAAACGGAGTCTACCTTAGACAAGCCCGGTACATACGACGAAGACGACATTACACTCAACGAAGTGCCTTTCGGCAACCTTCCAAGAGAGCCAATTGATGAGCTAATCTTCAACGAGGGAGACCCTCCAAACTGAGTCTGTCTGATAGTCAACGAAAAGCCTGCGTATCTGCATTCCGCACCCCAGCAAACGAGGCGAGCCTGAAGCACGCATTGGAAAGACAGGGTTGCGATTCGAAATTTCACTTCCGCGTCGGGGCTAAAAGATCATTCCTATTCGCGCTTCAAAGGAATTACCAGGCGATTTCTTGGGAAGTTTCCGTGCTGCAATCGGATTATGCTAAAGCACAAGACGTTGTGGCGAATCAGATTTTCCCTTAGTCCGGGATTTTCTCGTGCGCCAAACTCGGCCCTCTAATCTCGCGGAACGCAGAAAATTCCCGTGAAAATCAGCTCTATTCGCTCGAATGGGAGGAGTAGTTGCTGGAAATCTACTCCCTCACGCCCCAACGCACCGGCTACCGCTGGCTCAAGAGGCGCAATATCCATGATGATGATCTTGGTCGCAGGTGAGAGTCGCTTGATCTGAGCCGGAAGGTCGGTGCCCAGCAACGGGGGCATCTTGAAGTTGTCTACAAGCGCTACGTCGAATTTCTGCAATTTGACCTGTTCGAGAACATCGGCTGGCGTCAGCTCGCCGTCTAAGCATAGCGAGACAACTTTGTGGCCCCAGCCGGTAAGCAGTGCGTCCATGTGCTTGACGATTGGGCGTTCGTCGTCCACAACCAAGAGCTTCATTGCTGACAATCATAGAGGCCGTTCTTACCTGGCTGCAAACCTTGGTTTGCGAATCTGCAAAATTCGATTTCTGAAAATTTCGTCAGGGCTAAAGGTCACTCAAAAAAGAGGCCACCCCCTGGCGGAAGCCTAAACTCAGGCGAATTCTAGGATTCAACACGGCTCGTCGGAAGCTTTGCAAGGTCCGCGTAAAATCCTCCGCAAATCCAGCGCAAATCAAATTATTTTTGCTCGCGTTGCAGATTTCCCTTGACACGTTGTGAGCAATTGTGGCATATGCTGTGCCAGAAGTAAAAACGGGCCTGCCGTCTGTTAGCGCAGCCGACAAGCCCTAACTCACATTGGAGGACTAGCTCCCATGCAAGCTGCATCCAGCATACCGCAACACTCTTCCGTCTATCAGATCGTAACCAAACAGATCATCAAGGAATTGGAGTCAGGTGTGGCGCCGTGGCGCAAACCGTGGCGCACAGAACCACCTTGCAATCTGGTCACAGGACACGAATACCGAGGAATTAATCCGTTTCTTTTGGCTCCGCAAGGCTACGGCTCGCGCTATTGGCTCACTTTTAATCAAGCGCAGAAGCTCGGAGGCCACATCCGTAAGGGTGAACATTCGTCCCTAGTCACATTCTGGAAGATTGGTGAAGAGCAGATCGTAACCGATGCGGACGGGAACGAACGCAAGTCTCGGCCGTTCTTGCTCCGTTTCTATCGCGTTTTCAACATCGAGCAAACTGAGGGCATCGCTGACAAGCTCGGACTCGGAAAGGCATCTCCGAGAATTCCGTCTCTCGATCAATGCCAAGCAATCGTTTCGGGAATGCCAAACCGACCAACGATCATACAAGACGGCCGCGCGTGGTACAGACCGTCTACCGATACCGTCGGCATACCCGCGCGGACGGCATTCAATTCTGCCGAAGAGTACTACAGCACACTCTTCCACGAATTGGTGCATAGCACGGGCAACCGGTCGCGCGTCGGACGCGAGGAGATTCAAAACCTCAACGAATTCGGCTCAGAGTTGTACAGCAAAGAAGAACTCGTTGCGGAACTCGGAGCCGCGATGCTTTGTGGTATCACCGCAATCACGCCTAAGACCATTGAGAATTCGGCGGCTTATCTCAAATCGTGGATTGATGTACTCAAGAGCGACACGCGCATGGTGGTATTTGCAGCAAGCCAAGCGCAGAAGGCCGCCGATTACATACAGGGGGGCGCGCAATGAGCGCCCCTACTCTGCCGTTCCCGCAGTCGCTGGCCGAGAAGTACAGGCCGCGCACGATTGCTGAATTTGTAGGTTTGGATAAGCCGAAGCACATCCTGGCCAAGTTTGCGGCACAACCATACCCGTCAGCTTGGCTCTTCGTCGGCCCTTCTGGCGTTGGCAAAACCAGTATGGCGCAAGCACTCTGCGCCGAGATCAAAGGCGAGTTAACGCACAGCCACTTTGTACCGCTGACTGGCGGATTCCACGTGGTCTTGATTGATGAGGCAGACCGCATGACACCCGCCGCGCAACTGGCGCTATTGAGCAAGCTGGACGCGACCGCATTCCCACCGAACACCGTGTTTATCTTCACCTGTAATTCCACCGATGGGCTAGAGCCGCGATTCCTAAGCCGATGCCGCGTTATTGAGTTTTCGAGTTACGGCATGGCCGGGGAAATTGCCGAGTATCTGGACAAGGTCTGGCACATGGAAGGCGGTAATGGAAATGCGCCCGATCTAGCTCGACTGGCTAAGGAATCGCGCAACAACGTCCGCGATGCCCTGATGAAGCTCGAAGTAGAGCTGATGGTTCTATGAGGCGCGAGTCATGGCCGCATTGATGATTCTCAACCTAGCGAGGCTACGGAAGATGAAAGCAAAGAAGACCTACAGCACTAGGCAAGCCGCCGCAAAGATGCGCGTTTCATTTCGGACGCTCAACCGCTGGCTCGCAGACGGCAAAATCAAGCCGTCAACCGCCATCAAGATGCCCACTGGCCGGACGCTCTGGCTCTGGACCGACCGCGATATTGCCAAAGGCCGCAAGGTGAAGGCCGCGCAGAAGCCGGGGCCAAGGGCTGGCAAGCGATGAAACGTAAGCGGCCCAAACGCAAATTACAACGACCGCAACGGAAGCGCACTAGCCCAACCCTGCGGCAGCAAATAAGAACTATTAAAGGCACCCTTAAAAGTCTGTGGCAGGCATTTGACAAATGGAAAAATGAGGACCGAAAGGCTGGACGTGCGTTAGTTCGGAAGCTGAGGACTCTCCAACGGTCGCTATCGAAGAAGGGGAAGAAAAGATGAACGCCCGTGTCGCGATCTACGCGCGAGTGAGCACGGTCAATCACGGACAGGATGCGAGCCTACAGACTCGCGAAATGCGCCAGTTTGCCGAAGCACGCGGCTGGAGGCTTGCGGACGAGTACGTTGACAGCGGTGTGAGTGGCTCGAAGGATTCCCGGCCCGAGCTGAACCGCCTTATGGCCGATGCGCACAAGCGCCGGTTTGATGTTGTGCTCGTCTGGAAGCTGGACCGCTTCGGACGTTCGCTACGCCATCTGGTGAACGCGCTTGCGGAGTTCGAGTCCCTGAATATCACCTTCGTGTCCCTGAGCGATAACTTGGACCTGAGCACGGCGAGCGGACGGCTTATGTTCCAAATCATCGGCGCTATGGCGGAGTTTGAGCGTGAGCTAATCCGCGAGCGGGTCAAGGCCGGTATGAAGAACGCCAAGGCAAAGGGAGCGCGCATCGGCAGGCCGCGTGTGGCCGTGGACGCTGCGAGGATAGCGGCTCTGCGCGCGTCGGGGCTATCGTGGCGCACAATAGAACGTGAACTTGGGATCAGCGTCAGGACGGCCCGACGCTTCGCTTCGCTGCGTGGCAAAAAGGTCTCGGCAAGCGCGTCCGCAAGTCCCATCGTTTCAGATGGCGCATAACCACATTCTGACGTGGCAATGAGAAGTGTTTTTGCCACAGCCCCTCGTCCTGCCGGGGGCGCTCCAGAACTCAACAAAAGGATTTTGGAACCGCAATAGGCAGGACACTATTTTGTCGTTGTGCCTTGGGAACTGACCTGCTTCCAGTCGGAACCCATCTTCACCCAAACATCAGTGCTGAGAATCGACCGGGCGCGATGCTCCCCGTCAACCAATGCGTCGTATGTGTCTTTAAAAGTCGCGACGGCGGTATTACCGTAAGCGCGCACTTTCAGGTCCGAAATCTTCTCGCTGTTGTACTTGTTATTCTTGATGTCGGCCACCATCTTGAGTACTTCCGCCTTGGTGAACCACTTGCCGTTACTGTCGCAGCCCATCCAGTCGTCGGCCAAAAACTTTTCCGTCCAGGAACGGTCACCAGCCAGATCAGCCTTTACGCTATCGTTTTCCAATTTCGTGATTGCCGCGACTGTCTCGCCGCTCGATTGCGCATGAAGAAGCTCCCTCGGGAGAGGACGGTTAACATATAGATCAAAATTTTGGTCCGTTTCATACTGCCTCCTTTTGTCGGAATGCCAACGACTTCGATTGGCTCTTCTTTGCAAAGCGATTGTGAGGGACACTATGACAAAGGGTCGCAAAAGTCCACTGTGGCAACAGGCCGGGACGATAATGCTGTGTGGGCCCGCTGCCGCTACGGCTGCAAATTCATGCGGCGAAGCAGGTCGGCGAAGCGCGGGTCGGAGCGCAGCGGATCCCACAGTGGGCCTTTACTGCTAAATATGGAGCGCTCCTCATAGGCCTTTTCCAACCACTGATACGCCTTGTCCTTTTCCCCAAGGGCGGTATACACATCGGCATTGGTCCACGCCGCAACATACTGCTGCTTCGAAAGCTCGTTCAATCGATCGAGCACCTTCTGCGCGTCGGCTTTTCTCCCCGCCAGCGCGTGGGCTTTCCCGAGCCCTGATAATGCTTCTGCGCTGCCTGGCGAAATCGCCAGCGCTTTTTCAAACGCCTCTACAGCTTCCCTATACATGGATTTTTGGACGTAGCTCTCACCTAGGATGACGTATGCGGGAACGAAGCTTGGGTCTAGCTCTAGTGTCTTCCGCTCTTGCTCGATCGCTTGGTCATACTGCCGGGCCAGGTAGAAAACATACCCCGCATTCCAATTACCGATCATCGAGACCGGATCCAGTGTCAACGCCCGTTTCGACTGCGCGATGGCTTCCTCAAGCCGTCCGGTGGCGCTTAAAGTGAGGTCATACCACGCGTGCGCGGTCGCATAGTTCGGATTGAGCTCAATAGCTCGCTGGAATTCTTTCTCGGCACCCGGCCAGTCCCAGTCATACATCGTCAAGATGAGCCCGAGCGAGGCATGAGCCTCGGCGAGCGTGTCGTCGATTTCCAGGGCCTTTTGCGCGGCTTCCTTGGCTTTCGGATAAGCCTCCTTCGGGGGAACAGAACCGAAGCCTGCGAGTACAGCATAGGAATCGGCCAGTCCGGAATAAGCTAGCGCGTAATTTGGATCTCTTGCGATAGCCTGCTGAAAATACTGAATGCCCTTGTTCAAGTCTTGTTCGCCTCTTTTGTTCCACCAGTACCGACCTTTCAGATAATCCTGATAGGCTTCGGGGTTCGCGGTGTAACTCTTGGCCATGCGCTTCTCGTCTTCGCCGGTCAAGCGCATGCGCAGTGCCGTCGTCATTTCCTTGGCGAGGTCCCCTTGCAGCGCGAAAATGTCGGCGGTCTTGCGGGTATATTGCTGGCCCCAAATGTGGTTGTCGTTTTGGGCGTCAATGAGCTCCGCGCTGATCGCCAGATTGTCGCCCTGCTGGGTGATCCGGCCTTTGAAAACGGCGCGCACCCCGAGTTCCCGCCCAACGGTTTCCGCATCCGCATCCTTTCCCTTGTAATGAAACGAGGAGTCGCGTGACTTCACCTGTAAATGAGGCAACTGCGAGAGACTATTGATCAGGCTCTCGGTGATGCCGTCGCTCAAATACTCCGCGTTGGGATCGCCCCCGGCATTCACGAAAGGCAGCACCGCGACCGAGTCGATCGTCTCGCCGCCTCGTCGGCTGGACCGATAGAACCAGCCCGCACCCGCCAACGCCGCCACCACCAAGACCGCCGCAATCGCAATGGCGGCTCTGCCACGCCACCAAGGCCGAGAAGATGCTTCAGCAGTTGGCACGCCAACGACCGAACGGCCCGAATCCGTATCTCGTCTCAGTCTGGATAGGTCGGCTCTCAGGTCTGCCGCACTCTGGTATCGCAGCTTGCGATCTTTTTCCATTGCCTTGTTAATGATTTCTTCGAGCTTCGGAGGCAACTCTGGATTCAACCGCGTCGGAGGTGTGGGTGCTTTACTCAGAATCGCATTGAAGATGACCGCCGAGGTATTGCCTTGAAACGGCAGCTTGCCGGTGGCCATCTCGTATAGCACCACGCCAAAAGAGAAGAGATCAGTCCGAGCGTCCAGTTCTTCCCCTCGCGCTTGCTCCGGCGACATGTAAGCCACCGTGCCCAGCGTCGTGCCAGGACTGGTCAGGTCCTCTTGGGAGACGGTCGGCAGTTGCGAGGCCCCGACGCCCGCACCCTTCTGTTCTTTCCGGTCTACTTTGGCCAACCCAAAGTCCAGAATCTTAGCGTGCCCACGACCGGTCACGAAGATGTTGGCCGGTTTGATGTCCCGATGGACGATTCCCTTCGCGTGTGCGGCATCCAGCGCATCCGCAATTTCTGTCCCCAACTCCAACAGCTGCTCCATTGGGAATGGCTTTCCACTGAGCCGATGCTTGAGTGTCTGTCCCTCCAGCAACTCCACGGCTATGAAGTGCTGACCGTTCGCCTCGTCGATCTCGTAAATCGTGCAGATGTTCGGATGATTGAGCGCTGAGGCAGCGAAGGCTTCCCGCTGGAACCTTTCGCGGGCGGCAGGATCATTTTCCAACTCTTGCGGTAGAAACTTCAGCGCGACATGGCGGTGCAGCTTGAGGTCTTCGGCTTCATACACCACACCCATCCCACCACCACCGAGCTTCTCCAGGATGCGATAGTGGGAGATGGTTTGGCCGATCATTTGCCGCTCAGCGGCACCTTCCGCCGCAGCTCGTCGAAGAAGTTTTCGAGTAAGATCACGTGGTTCTGGGACTTCTGCGCTTCGGGCGTGTCCACCGGCATCAGCGCGGCGATGCGTTTGCCGTCCGGAGCGAGACCATAGTTGGGCAAAAGACCGACGTTGGCGATCCTCTTCTCGGACCACACTCGCGGTTTATCCGGCACAAACGAGTCGCCTCGCACGATGTAGCCGGCGGTCATGATCTGGTTGTCAACCGTGCGGAAAAACAGGTCGTGACCGTTGTGAGCCCATTCTGGGATCACGCCTCCGCTATTTGAAATTTGCCACTTGCCATCCTTGCCAGGAAAGGCTCGCACATAAACCTGGGGCGTCCCCGACTCGTTCGAAGCATAGGCCAGCCATCGCCCGTCCGGCGAGAACGAAGGGTACATCTCGGAGAACCGGGTTTGCGAGAATAGTTCGGGCTTCCCGGCCCGAAGTCCTGTGCCATCGTTCTCCAAAGCCACGGTCCAAATACTGATTGAGCTTTGATTCACTTCATGAAAGGCCAGCCACTTGCCATCGGCTGTGATCGACCATGGAACCTGCGCATTCTTGCTCTGGGTCAATGATTGAGGCTTACCGGACCCATCCGAGCGAGTCCAAAACATACCTCCAGGCTCCTGAAACAAAATGTACCGCCCGTCGGGGCTCCAGATGGGACCGATGGCTTTGGCCCCGAAGGTCAGGCGCGTCATCGTATCGCGCTGCCAGTTGTACACCCAGACGTCCGAGATAGCGATCGCCAAGCGGGTGCCGTCTGGGGACAAGCTGGGACGCAAATACGAGTCTGGCTTGGCTAGCAGCGGTTGCGTTTTCCCCTCACTGTCTAACCATTGCACGGTGACCTGTCCGCTCCCCGCCGTTCCGCCGCTCCGATACAAGAGCATTCCGGTGCGCGAAAAATCGAATTGCGCAGAGCCGTTATTCGGGTTGTAGGTCACCTGTTCCAGCACCGGCACGGGTGCGCCGCGAACTTCCAGGGCGTTGAGGTCGAAAGCCACGGCGAACAGCGTGCCGTTGTTGATGTACACCAGATGCCCACCGCCATCTGACGTCGCCAAGTACCGGCCAAAAGTGCCCCCAAGAAGTGTTTTCCTGCGGCGATCTTTCAAAGACATGATTTCGATGCTCGCCTGATTAAAGTTCGTGAGGTCGCTTGGCGCGTCTGAAGTGAACAGCACCGCCTTTCCTCCGGGCAGAATTTGCGGCCACACCTGGCTAACTTCTCCTTGCGCCAGTTCCATCACCGGTGTCGGCGTGCCCCCGGTCGAAGGTATCCGCGATAGAGCAGCGGGGAAGGAGAACGCCGCGATGATATTCCCATCTTCGCCCCAACTTCCGCCGAATCCATACTGAGCGTCAGACAAGACTACTGGTGCGCCGCCCTCCACGGAGATTTTCTTCACCTTCCCGCCAGCAAAAAACGCGACCCACTGCCCGTCTGGCGAGAAGAAAGGAGCGAAGGCTCCTTCCGTGCCCGCCAGTTCCGTGGCTTTGGGCTGATCGAATTTACGAGTGAAGAGCCTTCCCTGCGATACGTACACCATCCGGGTGCCGTCGGGTGAAAGGATAACGTCAGCTCCATCCACGGCACCGAACGGTCCGGCGCGTGAAGAACCGAGCGATACGTCGGATCCAAGGTCCACGTCCAGGCGCACCAGCGGTTTCAGTTCAGCAGGGCGCGAAGAACGCCAGAGCAGTGCGGCCAGCACCAGCGCGGGAATGGCAAATGCCGCAGCCACAATCCAAGGGAGTTTGCTGCGTGACGCCGACCGAGCAGGGGTCGCACTAATATCTTTCGGCGCAGCCAGTGCCTCCCCAATTTCGATTCGGATGTCGCCAGCGGCTTGCATGCGGAGCGTCTTGTCCTTTTGCAGGCAGCGCCGCAGCAGATCGCGAATTTTTACGGGAGTCGCAGGAGGCAATGCCTGCCAATCGGGTTCAGCTCTTACCACGGCTGCAAGAATGTCAGTTATGTCATCGCCAGCAAACGCCTGCTTCCCTGTGAGCAGTTCACACAACACGCAGCCAAACGCCCAAATATCAGTGCGCTTGTCGACTGCTTTGCCCCGAGCCTGCTCTGGGCTCATGTACGCTGCTGTACCTAAGAGCACACCTTGCATAGTCGCCACGGCACTTAGGGTTGGCGATTGGGAAGGATTGCTATCGGCCACATCGCCCGCGAATGCCTTCGCCAAACCGAAGTCCAAAACCTTGACCTTGCCTTCCGGCGTCACCTTCACATTCGCAGGCTTCAGATCGCGGTGAATGATGCCTTTCTCGTGAGCGGCTTCCAGTGCCTCTGCGATCTGGATGGCGACTTTCAGGGCTTCCTCGACTGGCATAGCGCCGTCTCGCTTGACTCGCTCCGCCAGCGTCTCCCCGGCGACCAACTCCATCACCAGATAATGCGTGCCGTCGGAGTGCTCCAGCCCATGGATCGTGGCGATGTTGGGATCATTCAGCGCCGCCAGCATCTTGGCTTCGCGCTGAAAACGAGCAAGTCTCTCGACATCGTGCGCGAACGCTTCGGGGAGAATTTTGATCGCTACGTCACGCCCGAGTTTGGTGTCATGCGCTTTGTAGACTTCTCCCATGCCGCCCGACCCGATCGGCGCAAGGATTTCGTAATAACCAAGAGAAGTTCCAGCGGTGAGCGGCATCACTTCTTCCCTGTGGGAACCTTCTGCTTCAGCTCTTCAAACCAGTTCAGCACAACGTTGATTTGCGTCGGCGCCGCCTGTACTTGCTCAGTCGGCTTGAGCATCAGGAAACGCTGGCCGTCGGGAGATATGTCGTAGTTGCTGAATTGGTTTGTCGCCGAAACGTACTCTCCCTGAAAGACCATCCTTGGATTACCCACGGTGAGCTTTGGTTGAGTCGCAACGTCTACCGCCATCATCTTGTTCCCGCTGCGGTAAAACAACTCACGCCCGTTGGGATTCCACACCGGCTCCCTTCCGCCTTCCGTCGAGATTTGCCACTTTCCTCCGGGGCCAGGATAGGGCTCCATGTAAACCTCAATCTGCCCGGATTCGTCCGAGGTATAAGCCAGCCAGTGCCCGTCGGGCGAAAATCGTGGATTTCCTTGGTTAAAGTATGTTTTCAAGAAGGGCCGTGCTTTGCGGTCGCTCATCTGCAGCACCCAGATGTCATTTCTTCCCGTGGTCGGATCCGCTTCATGGAAGGCCAATACTCGCCCATCCGGGGAAAAAGATTCCGGAACATTGACGGTTTCGCTCGTGGTCAACCGTTCGAGGCCTCCACTGCCATCGGCTAGTTGCCAGAAAATGTTCAGGGAACCTTCTTTATCTGAATAAAACGCGATTCGTTTGCCATCCGGTGTCCAAACTGGGCGATTATTTGTCTTCCCTTCGAACGTGAACCGGGTCAAAGTCTGTCGCGAGATGTCGTATGACCAGATTTGTCCTTCGCTGGAAACTGCCACTTGGTGACCGTCTGGGGAAATCCGCGGAGTATCGTAGGCATGGGAAGGGGCGGCCAGGAGTTGTTCGGCCCCGTTGCGGCTGACCAACACCAGCCTCCTTTGTGCCGACTGAACGCCCCCGGGAACATAGACGAGCGTTCCGTTGGTAGAAAAGCTATATTGGGCGTCTCCGGAAACAGCGGATTGCACGACGCCTTCCAGGATGGGGACTGCCGTGCCGGTGAGCGCTAGCCGCCTAGGATCGAACGGCGCGGCCATCAGGCTTCCTCCTTGCGCATACACGAGATGACCGGAGCCTGCATAACGCGGCTGGGTTCCCCCTTGGACCAAGTTCCGTTCTTCGCCCGTTGCAGTAGAGTAGACCGCAATACTAGGTTGGGCGATGGATTTTCCAGCGAAGAGCACCGCCGTACCGCCGGGCAAGAAATCAGGCCAGCGTTGGCTGACCTCTCCTTTCTCGGGGCGAGTTAACGGATGCGGCGGAACTCCCGCGTCCGACATTAGCTGAAGCGCTGTGGCGTTGCTGGTTGAAAAGGCGATCATCCCCCGGCTGTCCCAACTGGCTCCGCGAGGGGTAGAGACATCGGCAAGGCTTAGCCCCTCCCCTCCGCTGACCAAAATCTTCTTCAGTTTCCCTCCCGCAAAAAAACCGAGCCACTGGCCATCGGGCGAAAAAAAGGGCTCCGTGGCTCCCTCTGTTCCGGGGATGGGCCAAGCTTCCAAACGGTCCATGGGGCGGAGATAAACTTGCTGGGTGCCACCTTGGCTTGCGACATAAGCGAGGTGAGTGCCGTCGGGAGAAAGAACCACGGCAGGACCAACGTCAAAACCTACCAATTGTTGGCCTAGCGGTAGGTTTATAATGGTGCGGGTGACAGACTGCGGCACCGGTGCAGGCGCGGGCTTCAGATTCCAGATAGCAAGTCCGGTGACGATCGCAACTAACAGCAACGTCCCTGCGCTGAGCATCAGCTCCCGTCGCCCGACCACACGGATGCCTTTCGCTCCAGCAGTTGTCGTCAGCGTGACCTGAGAGCTTTCGGCAATCCACTTCAATTCATCGCAGAGGTCTTTTGCGGCAAACCACCTATCGTCCGACTCCTTGGCCAAACATTTCTTAACGACGCGGTCCAGCGCCGGTGGAATCATGGGGTGGAGCGACGACATGGGCGGAGGATCGCTGTCGAGTATCTTCGCAATTAGGCTCGCCTGGCTCTTGCCTTCAAACGCCTTCTTCCCCGTGGTCATTTCATACACGACTGCGCCGAACGCGAAAATATCCGTGCGTGCATCCACTTCCTTGCCTTCCAACTGCTCCGGGGACATGTATTGCAATGTCCCAACCATGGTTCCCTGAGCCGTCAAGGGGTCGTTCGCCGTGGGAACTTGTGAAAGCTGAACATTGGCCGGAGCAACGTCCTGCTTCAACTTAGCCAGACCGAAGTCCAGTAACTTCGTACCCGACTTAGTGAGCATGATGTTCCCCGGCTTCAGATCGCGATGCGTGATGCCCTTGCGGTGGGCCTTATCCAGCGCGTCCGCAATCTCGATGGCATATTGCAAAACCTGATCGAGCGGCAGTGTGCCTTTCTTGAGGCGTTCCGCTAAAGTCTCGCCTTCCAGATACTCCATGACCAGGAAATCAGTTCCGTCTTGCTGCCCGATGTCGTGGAGGGTGCAAATGTGCGGATGATTCAGGCTTGCGACGGTTCGCGCTTCCCGCTCGAAGCGCTCGCGCAAGTCGGCTCTGTCGGAAAGGTGATCAGGTAGGATTTTGACGGCAACGACGCGCTCTAGGCGGGTATCCCGGGCGCGGTACACCTCACCCATCCCACCAGCGCCAATTGCCGAGAGGATTTCGTAGGGCCCGAGGCGCTTGCCGCTGAGAATCGCCATGGGTCTCCAGTTGAATTGGAGGTGCCAATGATACCGTGCTGGTGCTTGCGGGAGTTAGTTTTCTTGTGTTCGTTGGGCTAATGGATGGGCGTTTGGAACGCCGGCAGGCGCGAATTTCGCGCTTAGGTTTTTCAATCTCTATTCCATTTTGACAGCAACGAGTTGATCACTCTGGATATGAATTTCAATTCCGAGAGGAGGACGAAAGCCGTAGCCCTTCACGATAGCTCCGCGCGCCCAGTTGCCGCTGGCCAGATCTGCCATCTGAAGAGGATCAAAAACGGCACGGCTACAAGGATCGCCCACCATGGGATGTTTCGCTTGAAACCTGTAGTCGTCCGAGAGTTTTTGCAGATCGGTGATGTATTCAAACTGGCATTTCCCTAGTAGTGGCTGCATTGAAAAAGCCCAATAGGATCCCGGCTGGTCCGGTGCGCTATCAGGCAAGCGAATCACCATCGAAGAAATATCTTCTTTGGTCTCTGGTCTGTGAAAGGTGAATGTCTTTGAGGACCAGGGCTCAGCCAGTTCCTGTACAGTGGCCACCCCAACCACTTGGGCGGGCTGGCCGAGCTTGGCAGATTGCGACAATCGAACCTGACGCGAACTGTGCCTGAAAAACACGAGACCCAATACCGCGATGGCACCAACCACCAGTGCAGCGGCGAGACCCAGAAGTATTCGTGCAGTCGGCGACGGTTTTGAACGCATACTTGGCTTCTTCCGTACAAACAGTTTAGGAAGAACGCTCGCGATGGCGATACTGGTCAGCGGAACGGGATTGGGACAATGTCTGCTCTTGCCATGTACGTCTCAGCGACAGGGTTTCGCGCGCTTAAATGGTGTATCTTCCTAGCCACTGAAGCGGACCTGAAATGTGATTTTGGTGGGTCAACCAGAACCAAACATTCCGCCAGGAAATCGCAGGCGGCTATCTCTGGTCTCCTAAGCGCAACGCAAACGGCGCGCGCAATCCATTCTATGAATCCATGCGATCTTTTCTTTCGTAGACACGCGAGTCGCCGCTATCGAACGTCGGATGGAGAGTGAACGCATCATTTACGACGCTCTTGAACAAGATTCGACCCAAAGATCACATGGGGGTACTGAGGTCGGTCTTGCCGGATCGCTACTCCCCCCTCCAGTCCAACGGAAACGGTATCCAATCAATCTACCTGACTCAACTTTCAGAGGACTTCGCAGCAATCTTCGCCGGTCTGATTGGAGAAGAGGCGCGTTCGCTGGTTGCCAATGCCGAAACTATCGTGGGCGTCGATAAAGAGCGAATCGTCACAGATGATGATCTCGATGTGTGGGAACGCAAGCTTGAAGAGCAAGTGGAGACTGATGCATCCGTGCCTGAGACAGACCGAGAAGCAATTATCCGGGCACGGCGTGGTCAAGGTTTGTTTAAACAGCGCCTTATGCGAGTTGAAACCCGCTGTCGTATTACGGGAGTAGATAATCCCAGTCAACTTTTGGCCAGCCACTGCAAACCGTGGAGGGATTCCTCCAATGAAGAACGTCTCAACGGCGAGAACGGCCTGCTGTTGACGCCAAGTATCGACCATTTGTTCGACCGTGGATTTATCGGTTTTGAGGATTCCGGGAATCTCATTATTTCGCCGGTCGCGCACAGGCCTTCGTTGCAAAGGATGGGAGTGGAAACGGACCGGACCATGAACGTCGGAGCCTTCACCGAAGGCCAGCGACAGTTTCTTGAATTTCACCGCAATGCCGTCTTGTTGAGAGTTGCCCGATGATGCTTGCTAGTTAGGCGAAGTACATCGGTAGGCCGCGAGCAAACGTGGACGCCGCGCAGCTTGCCCAGTTGCGTGCGCAGGGGCTTAGTTGGAGGAAAATTGCAAAGCAAACAGGGCTAGGAGTCGGAACTCTCTACCGCGTCAACCGGCGAACAAGCCTACTTGCTAATCATCTTGAGGTTGGTGGCCGCAATCGTCATTGTGCCACCTTTTTCGGTCACGTCGCGGTAAGTTCTACCTTGTGGCTTAGGTGCGGCACGAGTTTTGCGTTGTTGTTCGCTGCGAGGTCACCAGTCACGGTATAAACCTTGCCGTCCGAAGTCAGCAGAGCTACGGGCTGGCCCATCTTGGCGCAAGTTGCTGCGCAGTTCGCCTCGTCTCCACTCGGCATCTTATGATCGACCCCAGTGTTCGACTTGTTCATCTTGTAGCAGATTTGGTCGATGAGCTGGCCCGAGAGCGTTTGCGTCGCAGCAAATGCCACAGCGCCCAGAGCCAACACGAATACAGCCACGGTCAATCCAGCACACAGCTTACGCATTCAAACACCTCCATAAAGGCGAGAGAACGAATCGACACGCTTATAACGCCTGGGCTTCTAGGTAGTCAAGCCTGACCGGGTTCGGAAAACCCCGCGTCGCGCAGCTCCGCAAGTGATTGAATCACGTGATCGGAAATAGCCATTTTAGCGTTCCGAAATGTGATGGTTTTTGAACAAGAGTTAAGCCTTAGAAGGGCCACGGTAAAACTGCGCTTTGGGCGATTCGTTGGAGCCGCTACTGCCCTTTGAACCATCGCAGCGAGACAGGTCGAAGAGGACCGGATGCGAACCACACAGCCGCATTAAGAGGCACGCTTTGCTTCGACGCCAGCGACTGTGGAAGTCGGGACGACACGCGCGTTCGCGATTACCGCCTCATGGCCGTAGCTCATTAGATGTCGGCTCAG
>Ga0210401_10001546_pt1 | contig 26549 bp, 28 predicted proteins | sample IncBWH32MmetaG_FD_150866 | JGI IMG/M metagenome (GOLD analysis project Ga0210401, IMG submission 150866) | Forest soil microbial communities from Barre Woods Harvard Forest LTER site, Petersham, Massachusetts, United States - Inc-BW-H-32-M | ecosystem: Environmental > Terrestrial > Soil >...
TATTCCCTCACGCTTCTCTAGCTCGAAGGCGGGCCGTTCCCGCCCGCGTCAGATGCCGCATGCGATCCAACTCGAACTGCAGTTGCTTCCGTCCCGCGGCGGTTAGCCGGTAGGCCTGTTTCTCCCGGGAGGTGTCCTCCTGCTCGAAGCGTTCGATCCACATCTCTTCCAGAAGTCGCCGGAGAGCCCCATAGAGCGTGCCCGTGCTGAGCCGGACACGGCCGCTGCTGAGAGCTTCGATGTCCTTCATAAGCGCATATCCGTGGCGCGGTTTATCGGCCAGGCTCATGAGAATCAGTAGCACCGGCTCGGTCAGCGGTTTAGCGTCGGCGGCGTCAGGTTGTTGAGTGACATGTCGCACCACGCCATATTAGCAGCCGCCAGGAACTCTGTCAACCTGCCCCCCGGGCCGGCTACCTTTTAGAATGGTCTTGAATGATCGAAAATATCAGGCCGGGCGTGTCTGCCCGAAACGCCCGCGTCGTGCTCTTCGATTTCGACGGCACTCTCTCCTTGATTCGCTCCGGTTGGATGAACGTGATGGTCCCCATGATGGTCGAGATCCTGGCCGATCTGAAAACCGGCGAGACGGAAGAGCAGTTACGCTCCGTGGTCGAAGATTTCGTGTGGCGTCTCACGGGCAAGGAGACCATTTATCAGATGATAGAGTTCGCCGAAGCCATCGCAGCCCGTGGAGGCAAGCCAGTCGAACCGTCAGTGTATAAGAAGATGTATTTGAACCGCCTCTGGCAGAAGATCGAGGGCCGGGTTGAGGCGCTGCGCAAAGGCCAGGCCGATCCGGAGCAGTACCTGGTGCCGGGCGCCCGTGCACTGCTCGAAGAACTGAAAACTCGCGGGCTGACGATGTATCTCGCCAGCGGTACCGACGAGATTTACATGAAGGAAGAGGCGCGGCTGCTCGGCGTCACTGGATATTTTGGGGGGGGCGTGTATGGTGCGCTCGACGACTACAAGAGTTTTTCGAAGGCGATTCTGATCCAGCGTATTCTCTCTTCAGCCGAGTTCACTGGTGAGCAAATCCTGGTGTTCGGCGACGGCTATGTGGAAATCGAAGTAGTCAAGAATGTGGGTGGCGTTGCGGTCGGCGTGGCGAGCGAAGAGCCGGATTGCACGCGCGTGGATGAATGGAAGCGCCAGCGGCTGATCGGCGTGGGTGCCGATTACATCGTCCCCAATTTTCTGTGCCGCGAAGAGCTGGTCTCGTCGCTTTTTTCCGCCTGATGCCGTCCAAATATCCATTGTTCGACCGTTCGCGCCTGCGTTTAAAACCGCTGGCCGAGCGAGTCAATGATCTTCAGCTAAACCACTGGATGGCGCTGAGCGACACCGCGCCGGAGTTCCAGCACGCCGATCTTCCGAAGATCGCCGGGCGCATGAGATTGGCCCGGTCCAATAATGCTGCGCGAGTTCTCCTGATGGGCGCGCACGTGATTCGCGCCGGTGTAAATCGCCATATCATCGACCTGATGGAGCGCGGCTTCATCGACCATATCGCCATGAACGGCGCTGGACCGATTCACGATTTTGAACTGGCGCGGATCGGCGCCACCACCGAGAGCGTCTCGCGCTACATCCGTAGCGGCGAGTTCGGCCTATGGCGCGAAACGGGCGAGCTGAACGACTGGGCTTCGGAGGCGGATGGCCTCTCGCTTGGCCTCGGTGAAAACATCGGCCGCAGGATTCTCGAGAGCAATTTCCCTCATCGTGATTTGAGTATTCTGGGCGCCGCTCACCGGCTCTCGGTTCCGGCCACCGTTCACGCCGGCATCGGCTATGACATTCTGCATGAGCACCCGAACTGCGATGGCGCTGCTTACGGGGCCACCAGCTATCGCGATTTTCTCGTTTTCGCCCACACGCTCGAGCGGCTCGAAGGAGGCGTAGTGTTGAGTTTCGGCTCGGCCACGATGGCGCCCGAAGTGTTCTTGAAGGCATTAGCCATGGTGCGAAACGTCGCGCACCAGCACAGTCGGACTATCAATCACTTCACTACTGCCGTGTTCGATATCGTGCCGATGGGCGGCGACTATCGGAAGGAACTCGCGCGCACCGATCCAGGTTATTTCTTTCGCCCGCACAAAACCATGCTTGTTCGGACCGTTGCGGACGGGGGCGAGAGCTTCTACATCCAGGGCGAGCATCGCGCTACCTTGCCCGCGCTGCGCCGCGCAATATTGGAAGGTGGATGAATGGAAATCGCGAAGATCCTCGCCGACTTTCCGCGCCGGTCAGCGCTGGTGGTGGGCGATATTTGCCTGGACCGCTGGTGCACTTACGATCCGGCGGCGGCGGACGCATCGCGTGAAACCGGAATCCCGCGAATAGGTGTGGTCGCGACCGAGATGACGCCCGGCGCCGGAGGAACGATCGCCGGCAATTTGGCTGAGCTTGGCGTCGGCCGGGTATCAGTGTTAGGCGCGGTTGGCGAAGACGGGTTTGGTTACGAGCTTCGGCAGTCGCTTGAATCGCGCGGCATTTCGACTTCGTTGCTCATTAGGTCCGATGAGCTCTCGACCTTCACCTATACCAAGCTGATCAACGCTACGAGCGGCGTTGAGGATCAGCCGCGCGTCGACTTCATCAACACGCGCCCGTTGCCGGAAACGGTGGAGCGGCAGATCGTCGCTCGCCTGCGTGACAGTGCCGCGAATTTCGATGTGATCTTCGTGTCCGACCAAGCCGAGACAGAACACGGAGGCGTAGTCACGCCGGCTTTGCGAGAATTGCTCACGCAAATTGCGCCGGGGAAAGTAATCTTGGCCGATTCCCGGCGGCGGGCCGCGCAGTTCCGCAACGTTATGCTCAAACCCAACGCGCAGGAAGCTGCGTGCGCCTCAACATCGCAGTTCGGCTGTGTCGATTATCAACGCCTCCGTAAGCACATGTCCGCTCCACTGCTGTTCGTAACCCAAGGACCCCGCGGAGTGATCGTGGTCGAAGATGGCCGAGAAACCGAGGTCGCGACGCGAGTAATAGAAAAGCCCGTCGACATTTGCGGTGCGGGCGACAGCTTCGGGGCGGGTGCAGGCATGGCTCTAGCCGTCACCGGATCGCCGGTGGAAGCGGCTCGCTTCGGCAATTTGGTCGCGTCTGTCACCATCATGAAGAAAGGCACCGGTACCGCGAGCCCCGCTGAGGTGTTGGCGCTGGCTCGCGAATGATCACTCTCGCGATCGATATCGGCGGGACCAAGTTCACTACGGCGATCTTCGACGGCGATCGAATTGTTGAGCGAGAATCCCGGGCTACCGATCGCGAAGGCGGTCCCGCGTGGATGATTGCTCAGATCGCGTCGATTGCCGAGGCTTGGAAGAAGCGCTATCGCATCGATCGCTGTGGGGTTGGCTTCGGTGGTCCGGTCGAGTTCGCTAAGCAACGCGTCGCGCTGTCGACGCATGTAGGCGGTTGGAGCGATTTCGATCTGCCGGGGGCGCTTCAAGAATCGCTAGGCGTGCTTCCGATCATGGACAACGATGCTAACGTGGGCGCGCTCGGCGAAGCATGCTTTGGAGCGGGCCGAGGCTGTCGGCCGCTGTTCTATATGACGCTTTCCACCGGCATCGGGGGTGGCATCGTCACGTCTGGCGAATCGGTGTATCGCGGCGCCGATTCCTACGCCGGCGAAATCGGACATTTGACGATACGGCCCGATGGTCCGCCGTGCCTGTGTGGATCGCGCGGCTGCTTCGAGCGCATATGTTGCGGGTTGTGGCTGGAGCGCGACTACGGTCGCCCTGCTGGGGAGCTGCTGCGAGATCCGGCTTTCGTCGAGCGCTATGTGGTCGATTTAGCGCTGGGGCTCAAGGCTGCGATCATGCTGCTCAATCCGGCGCGGATCGTCATCGGAGGCGGAATCAGCAAGGCGGGCGATGCGCTGTTCGTGCCGCTGCGCGCCGAGCTGCGTCGCCAGATCACCGCTTGGTCGCGCGCCCGAATCGACGTGGTCCCCGCCGCGCTGGGCGACGACAGCGTCCTCCACGGCGCCCTAAAATTAGGGACAGTGCACTCAAATACCGATTTTCAGGGATTCGACGCCATGGGAGACGAACATTAAATTGGTATTTGAGTGCACTGTCCCTAATTTTTATCCGATCGTCGATACCGCAACCGCCGCCGAAGCCATCCTCGAAGCCGGCGCCCGCATCATTCAGTTCCGCCACAAGGGGATTTTCTCGCGCCAGGTTTTCGAGGAAGCCGAAAAAATAGCCACGCTTTGTCGCGACGCCGGCGCGCTTTTCGTCGTCAACGACCGCGCGGACATCGCCATGCTGCTCGACGCCGCGCTGCACCTCGGCCAGGACGATCTTCCGCCAGCCGACGCCCGTAGGATCATGCCTCCCGGTCGAATCATCGGCTTCTCGACCCACAATGCCGATCAACTGCGCGCCGGCGATCGTGAACCGGTGGATTACCTCGCCATTGGCCCAATCTTCGGCACGACGTCGAAGCAGAACCCGGACCCTGTCATCGGAATCGACGGCCTGCGCGCGCTTCGTCCGTTAACCAAAAAGCCGCTGGTCGCCATCGGCGGCATCACTCGCGAAACAGCGCCAGCCGTTTTCGACGCCGGCGCCGACTCCGTCGCGATCATCGGGGATTTGTATCCACATCCGCTCACCAAAGCCTTGCTCCGCGCGCGCGCCGAAGAGTGGCTGGCTATTTGTTCGTCGCGTAAGTCACGGCCACGTTAGTTTCGCCGCCTTCAACGCCCAGAATTATGGTCACGGTATGCTTGCGTGAGTCGTCCTGCGCGCCCAGCATTCCTGCCATCGATTGGCCGTTTTGGTTCGTAAGATTGCTGGTCACGTTCAGCCCGGACGCCTTGAATTGATCCTGGTAGTATTTGACCACCTTGTCGCTGGAGTCCTTGGTCTTGAAAGTGAACGTCCCACCCGCGCCGTCCTCACCCTGCGCTGAAAACGCGCCTTGAGGATCCGATCCCGGATAATCTGGAACCCACGACGGCACTTTCGCTTTTCCCCCCACCGTGAGCGTGGCCTTGCCGTCCTCCTTCATGGTGAACTTTCCATTCTTCGCGTCGTCGAAGCTCATGGTGTAGACCTTGCCGGTCTTCTTATCGCGAACGGTCATCTCCTGCTTGCCTTCGTCCGCTGTGACCATTTCGACATCGGGATTGGCCGCCACCATCAGCTTGGCCGCAGCCAGCGAGGGACTCCGCTTGATCAAGTCTGGATCGAGTCCAGCCTGCTTGGCCTTGTGCGCAACGAACAGGCCCAGTCCTATCGCGCCGATAACGAACAGCATGAAACAGGCGCCGATCCCGATGAGCACCCACTTCAACACATTGCTCTTCTTTGGCGGAACGGGCGGCGGGAGTTGAGCAGAAGGAGGAACCGGAGGGTAAGTCGCCATATCCAGTCAGGATACAGGAAAGCGCGCGGCTTCGTCCCTCCGTGCGCCAATGACACGATTCGCCTGCGCTGCGGTTAAGTGGAACTGCGCTTGGCGGTGACCTCTTGCGGCCCACGGCCGGTGTCGATGGTCAACTTCATTTCGTCGCCGGAAATGACGCCGGTGTACTTAATCGTCATCTGATTTCCCCGAAATTCGCGGACCACATTGAACGAAACGTGATCGCCGTCCACTTTGCCGTCGGAAATCTGGACTTCACCGCCGCGCCCTCCGGCCAGCGTGCCGGTCAGATTGCCGCCATCCTGCTTCAGACTCAGAGTCTGGGTCGTCGGCCCATTACGGCCCTGCGTCTCAAAGCTCCATTTTCCCGTCGCATCGGCCGCGTACACCATTACTGCTAGGGCACAGGAAAGTAATGCTAAACGAAACTTCATAGTTTTCTCCTTATTCGGGATTCTTCATCCTCGGTAGAGAGATGAGTCGAATGGCCAATAAAGTTACAGGTCGCAGGGTAAAGAAGCGTAAGCTGCCTAGCGTTATCCTCAATGCCCATGCTCATGTTCGTGCTCGTGCTGGTGTGTCACGAGAATCGAACAAGGCGTGTCACATTTGGCGTGTTCGAATTGAATGGTGCTGTGATGAATATCAAATGTGCAAAGCAACTCATTGATCCGCTGAAGGATGGTATTGCTCTCCGACGGCGGCATGTCCTCGATTATCACGTGACAACTCAGCGCGTGCGCCTTCGAACCGAGGCTCCAGATATGCAGATCGTGAACGTCAATCACGCCACCCAGTTCCCGCATCGCGCCGGTTACCTCACTCAGCTCCATGCCGCGCGGCAGGCCTTCCAGCAACACATTTAACGACTCCTGGATTATGTCCCAGGCCGTCCAAATGATAAGCGCGCCAATCAGAACCGAAAGAGTCGGGTCGATCGCATCGATGCCCGTGAAATGGATTGCAATGGCGCCGGCGATGATTCCCACCGAACTGATTGCATCGCCCAACATGTGCATGAAAGCGGCCCGGATGTTGAGGTCGTGATTCTTTTCCCGATGCAGGCCCCACAAGATGCCGCCATTCAGCGCTAACGCGGCCACCGCGACCCATAACATGGTCCATTCTTCGACGTGTAGCGGATGCAGGAACCGTTGCCAGGCTTCATAGAAAATGAATACCGAGATACCGATCAGCGTGAGCGCGTTGACAAACGCCGTGAGAACGCCAGCGCGATGATAGCCATATGTCTTGACGCTATCGGCAGGCTTAGACTGCAGATACAAGCCAATGGCGGCCAGCACTAGCGCCAGCGCGTCGGTAAAGTTGTGACCGGCGTCGGAGATGAGCGCCAAGCTTCCGGACCGGATCCCGGCGATCACTTCGACGACGACGAACAGCATCGTCGCCAGAGATGACCACTTCAGGATCTTACCGGTTGCCTGCTCGTGGCCGTGATGGTGATGCATTCCCTTACTTCTATTTTAACAGTGGAGCAGGTCTCCGGCCTGCCAATAGTGAAGCATTCGATGCCTCAACCTCCTAAAACCGGGTCACTTCCGTAAAGTGAAATTCGCGGGCCTTCATGGCCGGGACCACCATATCGAACGCCTCCTCGCCCGACGCACGGACAGCCGGTGAAAGCGCCTCGACATTGTTGAGTAAGTCGATAATCCCCTGGTTGAAACGGAAATTCCTCAAGCCGGCGGCCACTCGTCCGTCCTCAATCAGAAACGTCCCGTCGCGTGTCATCCCGGTCATGATCTTCTCGTAGGGATCGACTTCGCGAATGTACCAGAGGCGCGTGACCAGAATCCCGCGGGACGTCGAGGCGATCATCTCGGCGATCGAACTGTTTCCGCCGGCGATTACGATATTCATGGGAGCTTCGCCGATTTCATTCGGCAGCGGGAAACCGTGGCCCGTCGGTTCGACGCCTGCGCGCTGAGCGCTCGCACGCGAGTAAGCGACGTCGCGCGGCACCCCGCCCTCCACCAGTACCAGCTTCCTTCGTGGCACACCCTCGCCGTCGTAAGGCGTTCCGGTCTGCAGCGGATGCGCGACATCGTCGTATATATTGATGTTTTCACCGAACAGCTTCTTGCCCAGGCGATCGGTTAGAAAGCTGCGCTGATCGTGCAGAGACGTGGCGCTGAAATCGCCGAACATCTGGCCCACCAGATCGAGCACGGCCGCCGGCTCCAGGACCACGGTGTACTCGCCCGCCGGTAATTCCTGTGGATGAGCCGACAATCGCGCCTTATCCCTGGCCCGGCGCGCGAGTTCGACTGGATCCATCGCGCTAAGCGCTGCCGTGGACGCTTTTGCCCAACCCGAGCTGTCCTGGGCCATAGCGGTTATTGAGAACTGCGCGGCCGTTTCGCTGTGCCATCCCGCCACCCCCTGCGAATTGAAGATCGCTTCCACAGCTTGCCCCGTGGAGTAGATGCCGGCCGCGGTCTGCCCGGCGTCTTCCACCAGGTGGATGGCTTCGCTCACTCCTCGCGCGCGATACACCGGCGTGGCCTCGGCAGTTTGGGAATCGAAGCGGGGAATTTTAGGAATGGCGGCGGGTGGCGCCAAAGGCAGAAGGTCGGGATCGGGAGCTACGGATTTCGTTAGCGCCAGCGCCTGCTCCACCGCGGACCGGATGGAATCTTCGTCGAAGCGGTTGGTAGTGGCACGCGCCGTCCGATGATCCAGCAGCACCCGAACCGAAAGCCATTGCGCTTGTTCGGCCACGTTCTGATGGATGGTGTTGTTGGCGAATCGTGTCAGTGCCTCGCGATGGCCGGCGATCAAAGCCTCGACGTCGGAAACCCCGAGCGATTTTGCGGCGCGCTGGACGGATTCGAACAGCCTGCGGCACTCCTCGAATGACAAGACCGGCGCCAGACTATCCGCCATAAGCCGCTCCGATCTTGATGTTGTGAAAACGCGACGGGCTTGCGCCGTGGCCGGTTCCGATCACCTGCTCGGGCTGGCCTTTGCCGCAATTCGGCACGCCCCAAAGAGTCCAGTGCTCACGGTTGGCGATGGCGGCGCAGGAATTCCAGAACTCCGTCGTGATGCCGCTGTACGTCGGATTCTTGTACATCCGCACTCGCTTGCCGTCACGAATTTCCCAGGCGATCTCGCAACCGAACTGGAAGTTGTAGCGCTTATCGTCGATGGACCAGCTTTTATTCGTCTCCATGGCGATCGCGTGGCTGACTCCGCCGAACACTTCATCGAGCGTCTGTTCGCCGGGAAGCAGGCTCACATTGGTCATGCGGATGAGCGGCAGCCTGGCCCAGCTAGTTGCTCGCATGGTTCCGTTGGAACGCGATTGGCCGACAGCGGCGGCGGTCTCCCGCGAGGTCATGTAGCCGACGAATTTTCCCGCACGGATGATATCCGCCGATTGAGCCGGAACACCCTCGTCATCGAAAGCGAACGTGCCCAAGCCCGGCCCATGCTCGAGCCTGGCGTCGCACACCGCGTTGACGATCTCAGAGCCGTAGCGCAGATTATTCAACTTGTCGAGCGTGAGGAAGCTCATGCCGGCGTAATTGGCCTCCGAGCCGAGCACGCGGTCGAGCTCGATCGGATGTCCGATGGACTCGTGAACCTGGAGCCCGATCTGGCTGCTGTCGAGAATCAGATCGAAGCGGCCCTCCGGGCACTGATCGGCAGAGTGCAACGCGACCGCCTCCTCCGCCACTCGCGGCGCGTGATCGAGCAGGGCCAATTCGTGGATCAGCTCATAGCCTTTCAACTGATGCTGGCCGCCGAAAGAGTTCGGATAGGATCGTTTTTGAATCTCATCTTCGCGGAAGCTGAGCGCGTCGAATCCAGCGCCGCTGAAAGTGCGGGTCTGATCGATCACGCTTCCGAGCGAGGAAACAAAGATCTGTCGATTTCGATGAAAGACCATCGCTGTTTGAGCGAGCGTGACGCCGGAATTGCGCCGCAGCTCCGCGTCGACAGCCAAAAGGAGCGCTAGCTGTTCCTCCACACTCACCGAAAAGGGATCGATGCGGCACGGCGAGGTCCAGGTGGCTTCGTACTTATTCTCGGGAGCGAGCACTACATCGTGCTTCTTAGCAAGCGCACTCGAGCGGGCGATGTCGACGGCCAGCCGCGCCGTAGCTTCCACGCCGGCTTTCCCCAAATCGTCGGTCGCGGCGAAACCCCAGCAGCCATCCGCTAATACGCGGATTCCCAGGCCGGCCGATTCTGCGCTCGATACCTGGCCCGGTTTTCCGTTCTTGGTCGAAAGATCGCGGTCGCGGCTTTCGATGACACGAACGTCAGCGTAGGTCACGCCCGACCCCAGGGCCAAGTCGAGCGCTTGGAGCGCAAGCTGCTTCATGAATACAGGATACAGGTGTGTCTTGTGGGGCGGACCCCTGGTCCGCAGCCGACCCCCTGGTCGGCCTGCGAGCGGCTTTCTTTGTGGCGCAGGCGTCCGGTCTGCGAGCGGCTTTCTTTGTGGCGCAGGCGTCCGGTCTGCGAGCGGCTTTCTTTGTGGCGCAGGCGTCCGGCCTGCGAGCGGCTTTCTTTGTGGCGCAGGCGTCCGGCCTGCGAGCGGCTTTCTTTGTGGCGCAGGCCTCCGGCGTGTGAGCGGCTTTCTTTGTGGCGCAGGCGTCCGGCCTGCGAGCGGCTTTCTTTGTGGCGCAGGCCTCCGACCTGCGAGCGGCTTTGTTGATTCGAGCGAGGCCCACTCCTACTGTAACGGCTGCGTTAATAACTCGGACATGGGGAAATGCCTCTTGTTGTCGGTCAGCAAAGTCAGGCGGCGTGCAATCGCGACCGCCGCGATCGTAACGTCGGGCAGCGAAAGCGTGAGACGCTGCTCCAAGAGCGCATCAAGAAATTCCTAACACACTGTCATCAACGCTTTTTCCCGCGACCTTGTGCCCTCTGCAACCTAGTCTTCGATTCGTTCCGCATCTGCTCCACCCAGGCCACTGCGCCATGCTTCAGCTCAGGATGGTTTTCGTCTTTCCACGCGCCTACAGCAGCCTTGAGCGCACGTCGTAGAGCGGTTCGTTGAAGCTCCCCACGGTTCTTTTCAGCGTTCTGCACACCCCGAGTGTGGCAGATATCGATACTCCGGGACGTTCCCCCGTTTCTTCGGCGACCAGACCGTGGGATCGATCCTCTCGCGACTACAAACCCAGCCGCTCCTTCAGCGCCCGCACCCGATCGCGCGACACAGTCAACTCCGTGTGCTTCTCATCTTTCAGCCGCACCATCATCCGCCCGGCAAACCACGTGTGCAGCTCGTGTACATAATCCAGGTTCAACAAAATAGCCCGGTGAATGCGGACGAATTTCCGAGGATCCACCTTTTGCTCCAGCTCCTGAATCGTGTGGTCGACCACGTGGTTCTTCGCCGCCGTGGCCGCATAAGTCAGCTTGTCGCGCGCAAAGAAGTGCGTCACACGTGCCAGTTCGATAAGCTCGACGCGCTCACCGGTGCGGGATGCGATGCGGTCAGGGTATGCAGGTTGTCCCCCTCCGGCAGCGAGCGCGGCAATCCGGTCCAATAGCTCCCGGATTTCGGGGCGCGGCTCCACGCCACCGCGCATGCGATCCACCTTGTCCAAAGCCCTGGCTAGCTGCGGCGCTTCGATGGGCTTCAGCAAATAATCCACCGAGTTCACGCCGAACGCTTCGAGCGCATATTGATCGTATGCGGTCGTGAACACGATCAATGGCTGCTGCTGCGGATCGAGCTCGGAAAGCATCTGGAAGCCGGTCATCCCCGGCATTTCGATGTCCAGAAACAGGACGTCCGGCTTCGTTTTCAGGATGGCCTCGACGGCTTCCACCGGGTCCGTGCTCGTGCCTGCGATTTCGACGCGCCCGGTCACAGCCAGCATCCGCTGCAAGCGCTTCAGAGCGAGAGATTCATCGTCAACCAGGAATGCTTTCATGACCATTGCCGGTCTGGGGAACCGCCAGCCGGACACTGTTTCGATTTTCGCGCCTCTCCACCGTCAGCGTCGCCCGCGCCCCGAATAAAGTTGCCAGGCGGCCCTTTAAATTGTCGAGCCCGTGACCGGCGGTCGCCGATTCCAGATCAAAGGACGGGCCATCATCGGATATTTCCACGCGCAGCAGGCCGTTTTCGCGCACTCCGGCTATCCGTATGTCGCCGCCCGTACGGCAGGGCGCGACGGCATACTTCACGCTGTTTTCCACCAGCGTCTGAACAGCCAGAGGAGGAACTTTCGCGTCCGTGGCATCCGGAGCAATGTCGAGCTGATAACGCAAACGGTCGCCAAAACGCGCGCGCTCGATCTCCAAATAGTCGATCACGATCTTCAGTTCGCGCGAAAGCGGCACCAGGCCGGCATGACTTGCATCCAGCGAGAAACGTAGCAGCGCCGCCATCTGCTCCAGCAATCGCTCAGCGCGCTCGGGATCTTCAGGAATCAGCGAAGAGATTGAATTGAGCGTGTTGAACAGGAAATGCGGATGAATGCGCGATTCGAGCGATGCCAACTGAGCTTCGGTCGCCAGTTTCAGTGCACGCTCGCGTTCCAGTTCCTTGGTGCGCAGTTGGAGCGTCGTCTGTTCCAGCCGTGATCGCATGGTTTCGAACATCGAGATCACACTTCCGGCAACGATCGTCAAAAATGTCGCGATCTTGAGGCTGCCGGTGAATTGGTCCCAGTACGCTCCCAACGGGCTCCAACCAAGCATGACGAAGATCAATCCCGCGATCATGCAGCCTACAATACTTGCCCCGATACTTGCCGCCACCCGCATGGACCATCGCGCGATGCTGTGTACGTCGCACGACGCGACCCAGACTCGTGGGATCGTGGCAAATGCGAGGCTGCCGATGCACTGCGCGTACACGAAGGAAAATCCGAACTCGATGACGAACTGACGCCATGTCGCACCCTGGACCATGGTTACCAGCATTACCGCTGGAACGAAGGCGACCGCCGTGTTGATGAGCACGATGCCGAGTACGTGTTTCCAACGGATCATAGATCGCCCTGCAGTCTTAATCATCTTACTTGCCCGTATGGCAACCGAGACAACCCGACTGAGCCGGCGTCAGCGACTTGGTCTCGAGCCAGGTCGTGGCCGACTTCTCATAAGGTGTTCCGGGCATGGTCTTCTGAATCCGCTCGAACCACTCCTGCGCCTTTTCCTGGTTGCCGAGCCGATTGTAGCCGTCCGCCAGTCCGATCATTAGCTCGCCGCGCGGGTGCGTGCCCATGTTGTCGAAGTTAGGAGCTTGCAGCTGGTAAGTCTTCTCGAAATCGCCGACGCCTTTTTCGATCAGCGGACGCGACATCTCAGGACTGGGAACATACTTAGAGGCAGTCAGGAGCACAGCTCCGCGCGGGATGACTACGCCCAGTTGATCGGGCGTGAGCGCTACGGCTTCGTCCATTTCCTTGAGGCCGCGCGCCCAAAGCTCGCCGCCCTTCTGCATGTCTTGCTTCTGAAAGGCCTGGCCGGAAGCATAGAACAGGCCTGCTCCGTGCCATACCAGCGCTTCGGCGTTCTTGGGATCGGCCGCGATCGAATCCTCGCAGATCTTCATGCCTTTTTCAAGCGACGCCGCGTCGCCTGCAAATCCGGCGAAGAAATAGTTGCGGACCTTGTAATCGAATTGATCCTGGGCGAGCAAAAGGCTGGCGCCGGCCAGAATAATCAACGCAGCAAGTTTTGTTTTCATGGGAAAATCCTTTCGATCACAGAATAGGTGGAAAGGACAGACCTGGCCGCGCTTTGCTGACGAAAGGTCGAAAAACCGGATGGGCTGTATAGATCTACGGATGAGTTCTACTCGCCACCGCGCCGCAGCGAGGGCTCTTCGTAGGTCTCCAGGTTGTAGCGCGTGCGCTCGCCGCGAGGCCGCCGCCCGGGCCATTCCAGGCGCATATCCTTGCTGACTTCATCGAGCATGTCGACCGTTGCCACCCGGCTCTCCACCGCGAAGCAGGTCAGCAGGACATTGTCGCAGACGGCATTGATCAAACGCGGGATGCCCTGCGCCCGGACGTGAATCTCGGTCATGATCTCGGGCGTGAAAACCGTCTGGCCCGGCATCCCGGCCTTCTCCAGGCGAGTATTAATGTACAGGGCTGTGTCTTTGGGGGTGAACGGATCGAGGTTGCAACGCAGCACGATGCGCTGCTTCAATTGGCGAAGGTTAGGCGCTTCCAGCTTGCGGTCTAACTCAGGCTGGCCTGCCAGAATAATCTGAAGCAGCTTGCCGCGCCGGTTTTCCAGGTTCCCGAGCAGCCGTATCTCTTCGAGAACTTCCCACTCCAGGTTATGCGCTTCATCGATGATCAACACCGTGGTGCGGCCCTGCTCGGCTTGATTCAGCAGCACGGAATTGAGCGCGAACAGAACTTCCGTTTTGGATGTCCGCTGGCAGCGGAGGTCCAGATCGTACGCGATCATTTCGAAGAACTGGTCGGATGTGATGCGCGAATTGAAAAGGAACGCGAACTCGATGTACTGCGAATCCAGGAAGTCCCGTAGGCATTCCAGCATGGTGGTCTTGCCGGTACCCACCTCGCCCGTCAGAACGATGAAGCCCTTGCGGCTCTGGACGCCGTAAATGAGGTTGGCCAACGCCTCTTCATGTTGTTCGCTTCGATACAAAAAGGCAGGGTCCGGGCTGAGGCTAAAGGGAGTTTCCGAAAACCCAAAATAGGCGTTGTACATAGCGAATAAGGTGAGAAACGCGTCTTTCTGTGCCCCTAACGCATCTTATCATGCGAATATCGCACTCTAGTGATATTCGGCACAAAATGCCGAGCACTCCAGGTCGTTTCAGCGCCCGATCTCGAAGTGCACGAACCCGGCCAAGGTGGCCGGCTGACCCGCCAGAAAGACGATCCGGCGGGTCTTGGGGAACGGCAGCCCGGACTGGATGGCCCGGGCGTAGAAACCCACCTGCTTGAGGATCTGGCGGTAGGCTTCGTCCTGCGTATCGAGGTATGCCGCCTTGGATAGGAAGCCGGCGCCCCAGCCCAGCGGGAAGACGCAGCCGCGCTCAGCGGTCCGAACTTCGTTGAGGCGCGCCTCCAACTGCTCGATGGTCGATTTCAAAAGGCCGAGGCCGGTCCAATCGGCGTACTGCGTTTGAAGATGAAGTAACTGTTCCGTGTAAGCGTTTACCAGGCCGAACATGGCCGAGAGGTCAAAACGATCTCGCTTACGTAACGCTTTGGCGATTTCAGGCTGCGAAAGGAAGCCGTTTTCGTGCCAATTACCGTCGAAAGTAGTGCCTGGAACGGCCATTTCAGCGAAGGTTGGGGTGCTGTCTTCGGGCCGTTTCACGCTGCCGCCCGGGCTTTGCTTCCACGCCAGTTCGAATTTGCCGGCGCCTCGCGCCGCCAGGGTTGCTACGCGCAACAGATAGATCTTGAAGGAGTTATCCGGGATCGTATTGGAGTCGGAGGCGGACATCAGCCGCATGGAATCGGAGCCGGCGGATCCCAGAGCCGCGTCTTCAACCGAAATCGCCGGCCGCCGAGGCATGCGGCCCTCCGAAGTGGCGCGTGAGGAGATGTCCTGCAACGATTTTTCCGTCATGCGGCCGTGCACGACTCCGGTTCGGAGCGCGCCTTTGATGGCGGTGCCGGGAAGATAGGGTCCGCTGGGTCCGGTGCTGAAGGTTGGGATGAAAAGATGCTCGGCCCTGGCTTTTTCCCAGTACTGTGCGGAACCGGCATGTTCGAACGGGATCCGGCGTCCGGCGTAGTTCTGCGCAAAGCCTCCCCAGGAGCCGAAATCGAGCTTGTCGGCCTTCTTGAGCTGGCTTAGATACCCTTCCAGCCGCGGACCCTTGGCCAGCAGCCTGAATATTCGCCTCTGGTCGAGCACGTTGACGTGGTCCTTCCAGACCATGTAGTCGATGGGCGCCAGCCTTTGGCCGTCGCCGACCAGGGTGGGAGTGAGGCAAGTGATCCGGTATTTCATGCCGCCGCTTTCCACGGAATCGGCACCGCTACGGCGAATCCAGCCCGATAAACTGGGTGCGGGAAGCCTTCCGGAGCCAAATCCCGCGCCGCGCCGCGCAGTTCGCTCCCTGCCAGCAGGACAGATCCCTCGGCAATCATAAGACTCGGGGGTTTCGGCTCACCCCAGCGCGCCGGGCTCTCGATGCGTCCCTGGCGCGACACGGTCGAGTAGCTGCCGCGCTTCCAATCCACCGAATCCTTGTCCGACGGCGTGTAGAGCGACAGCAGCCAGTAGGCCCATTCGGCGCCCTCGCTGAGGGCTTCCACCGTTGGCAGGCTCCACGGCTCCCATTCCGGCGCCTCCGACCGGCCCCATCCGCGCGACCGTTCGCCGCCGAAGCCCGAATCAGCCAACAACAACAGCGCGCTGTGCACCGGCGCCGTCCACTGGGCGGCCGCATCGTCGTCGCTAAACTGCACAACCGTCCACAGCCCGGCGTCGCGCGCGAATTCGAGGCACGCGGTTTCGTGCCCGATGGTCTTGCCCGTCTCAAGCCGATCCACCGCGGCATTCGACCGCAAGGCTATTCGAAATGGGCCGTTCGCGCGATCGTGCGGCACCAGGCACTCGCTCTCACCATCCACTGCCCAGCGATCCTCGTCGATTGCTTTATCGGCCAGCAGCGCTTCGACCACCGAGAGCGGAACGAACCGCGCACCTTTGTAGCGGACTTTGGTCGATTCAGCCGGCGGCCAGAGACTGCGCGGCGGGACGATCAGCAGCGTTTCGCCCTGAAACGGATAAAAGGAACTGAACCGCACAGCAGCCGGTCCCTGGCTCCGAGCGGTCGCTTCCAGCCATTCTTCCCTCAGCCCCAATTGGGACATGGCGGAGCACAGCGCCGAAAAGACAGTATCGCTATGACAGATAAGATCCACCCGATCGCGCGCGCCGGAGTCCGGACCGAAGCGCCAGGGTCCGGCTGGACGAAAGCGAACGGCATAGCTGGTTGTGGAACCCGCCGGCGTCATGGCCTATTCCGCGAGTTTCTCTGCGAAGTCGGCACTCGTGACCAGCGACTGTAAGCCCGCCACATCCGCGGCGCCGAGCAGTTCGTGTTCGGCTGCGCCGGAAGCATAGAAGCTCCGGCCGCGCCAGGTCAGCTTCAAGCTGGACAAAGCCACGCGACCGCTTCCGCGCGATCCGCCGCCGCCCAGGCTGTCGTCTTCAAGCAGCCGCAGACCCTCCGCCAGGCGCGGGAGCAACTCGCGGTCTTCGGGACACAGGACATCCATCACCACTCGGAAATGGAAGCGCGCCCCCGCCGGAACACGCTCCAGCGTGCGTGGGTTGGCCTGGGAAGTGATGCGGTCGATGGCATTCTCGCTCTTCACCTCGGTCAGCTCGTCGTCCATGTTCTCGCGCATTTGTGATGTGATGCTCTCGGTAATCAGAGGAGCATCGTAGACGGTCAGCCGCGCCGGCGTAGCAGCGGTCGATTCCAGCGCCTCGCCGCCCACGCGCTCCATGCGGCCGGGATTGCGGCCGAACAGCAGGCAAATCTCGTCATCCGGGCGGTCGCTTTGATGAATCCTAACCTCCTGGCCCTTGCGCTTGGAGACATAAACCAGTTCGCCCGGCGCAGCCATACCCGACGACTGCTCCAGCATCGAGCGCAACTTGCCGCGCAGGGAGCTGCCGGGAATATAGGGCAGGCCGAAGGCATCCTTCACGACGGGGTTGTCCGCGCCGCCGATTTCGAGCGAGCCTTTGCCGGCTCCGATATGGAGTCCTGTCTGGCAGGTGATATCTCCCTCGAGGATCAGCTTTCCGATCAGCTTCAGTTCCGTTTGCGCTGTGTGCGAGCTCATTCTTAACAGTTCCTGGTTGCTGGTTTCTAGTTGCTAGTTTCTAGTTAGGGACCTGGCTATTCGTTATAAGCGACGATAGCTTCGAACAAATCGCGGAAACGCTCGTAGCCACGCACCTCATTCTTGCGCGTGACTTGCAGCAGCAGCCGCTCCAGCGAATCGAGGCTCCGTAACGAATGACGCGCGATGGTATACGCCAAGCGCGCGCGCAGCATCACAAACGCCTGTTGCCGCTCGTTTTCAGGAGCACGAACCGCCCGTCGCACGGCGTTATAGAGACGCCGCAACTGGCTCCTGGTTCCCGAATCCATGTCGCGCATACGGCTGACCACGCTGTGGGCCTGATTGTCCAGATACAACGGGTCTGACATCAGCTTGTCGAGATCGATTTCGGGCGGACCTTCGAAGCGTCCCCGGTCGCCGCCGCGATCACCGCGATCCGGACGCCGATCGTCACCACGCCCACCACCTTCCCGGCCGCCATGCGGGCGATCGCCATGCGGGCGCTGGCCACCGCCCGGCCCACGGCCTTCCCGATTGCCCTCTTTTTTCGTTTCCTGCTGCGGCGGTTGCTGAATTTCAGCCATCCAAACCTCGTTCTTCGCTCAAACTTTCGATCTGACCCTCTGTTGACAGCCTCGCCCATTCTAGCGCTACGCGCCCGGAAGGGCGCAACTTCAGATTGACGGGATTCTTGCCCACCAGGTCAGCGATCAAACTGGCCCGCGCCTTTTGGAAATTGCGGGATCGTGAACTACCCAGAATACGATAAAGCCGCCGATGAAAACGCCAGGGCCTTTCGACCCGCTTGGCGCCGGGCGCGCGCTTGGTTTCGCGGTAAATGCCACACAGATCCCGTATATATTGCGGCGCAATGCCAAACTGCCGCACCATGGCGGTCAGCTCATCCTTCAAGTCGGATGCATCGGAGAGCTGCTTCCACTCGAGTGTCCGTCCCAGCAGGGCAAAGCAATCTTTATCCGCTGATTTGGCGATCTGCAGCTTGTCGCCGGCCCGCTCGTAAACCGAACCAAGCGGAGTGTCCGAGGCAGGCGCCAGCGCCAGCGCCATGGTGATGGTCTTTCCCTCCGGCCCTGGAAAATCCTTGAGATGCTCCTCGGTAAATCGCTGGAAAAGGCGCTGCAGTTCGCGCGCGAACCCGATCAACGCGTCCCAGGCGCCGTAGACCGCGAAATCGTCGCCGCCGGTGTGCAGCAGATTCACTTTACGCCAGAATTCAGGAAGCGAGCAGAGCACTTCCACCTCGCCGGCGAAAAACTGTTTGTACAATACCGAGAGCTGTACGTGCTCTTCGATACTGTGGAGCCGGCGGATGCGAATGGCGAAGCTGTCCACGTCACCGCGCAGAACGCCCCATACCGGCCGTCCCTCAGCACGCGAGGCCAGGACGGCCGCCGAGGCAGAATCGCGACCGTCGTCGGTCAGAGCGGTGTGCCTTGCGAGTGGAACCGAATCCGGCGACGAGCCGATGCTCCAGGTATGCTTGCCCTTGCCGGCGCTGACTTTGGCGGGCGCTTCGGGCGACCATCCCACCGACGTAGCATCCCGAAGAGCCTGCCCAAGATCTTCGAAGTAAGCAGCGTCCGGCCGAGCGGAGCCATTATTGGCGGGAAAGCCCGTGGCCGCGAGCGGAGTGTCTTGTTCCTGCTGGAACTGTTCATTGAGGCGCTTGCGGACCACCGTCCAATCGCCCAGATTTTCGGTGATCGCCCAATGCAAGTCCAGATGCCCCTGGCTCAACTCCCGAATCTGGGCTCGGGACGCAGCCAGGAATTGCTCGGCTTGCGGGCGGACTTCCTGCGGAAGCACCACCAGGAACTGTTCGCCACCACTCGACCCTAGCAACATTTTGGAAAGTCCCAGTTCGGCTATCAGGGCACGCGGCAGGACTTCGCTCAGCAGATTCAGCCAGCGCAACCGGCCGATGAAAAGAGGCTCCTCGGGATCGGCCGCGAGCAGAAACTCCTCGGTCCCCAAGATCTTGCCCTGCAATAGGATCTGAACAGACATGCAGAATCAGGTGAAAGCTCAAATGTAGCACGCTGGGAAACACTAAAGTTCCCGGCCTGTGTCGTCGATAAATCACTGTGGCAAGCCCCGCGGTCCGCGACGAATTCTGCCTTTACCTTTGGCGCTCGCTGGACGTCCCCGGCACTCTATACCTGGCCAGAGACTTCGAACATGCCAAGGCGGTCTACGCCGGATTGATTGCCGAAGGGTATCTCGTCAAAGTAGTGCACGCGGCTACCAATACGGAATACGAAATGTCCGACGGAAAGCTCCTGCCCCTGCATTCTCTCAGCCAGCGATAGATTCAAGCCCGCGCTGGTTTTGCGCTAGTATCGCGTGCATGCCGGATCGATCCGCATCGCATTTGGACCTGTGGAAGAAGCGACTCGGTCGCGTGCCCGAATCGATTTGGGAGCAAACCGAGCTTGAAACACTCGTCTTGGCTGACAACGAGCTCTCTGAAATCTCCGAGCAGATCGGCCAGTTGAAAAGCCTTCGCATGCTCGACCTCGGGCACAACCAGTTGACGCGCGTCCCGGAAGCCCTGGGCGACCTTGAGGGGCTGACTGATTTTCTTTACCTGCACGACAACCGATTGACGTCGCTGCCGGCATCTCTTGAACGGCTCACAAAATTGCGCTATCTGAATATCAGCGAGAACGCGTTCGAGGTCTGGCCTGAATCCGTTTGCGGCATGGCGAGCCTGATCGAGCTGAGAGCCTCCGTTAACCGGTTGGCATCACTCCCAGATTCGATCGGGCGTCTGTCCCGGCTGCGAGAGCTACATCTGCGAAACAACCAGCTGACCTCGCTGCCTCAATCGATCGGGACGCTGCGGGAGCTGCGACAGATCGATCTCCGCGGCAACCCCCTGACGCACTTGCCGGAGGTCATCGCAACCCTGCCTCGACTGGAGAAACTCGATTTGCGTTGGGTAGAAACGCTCGCGCCGCCCGCGTGGATCGCCAATCTAGAAGCCCGTGGCTGTGTGGTCTACCGATGATGAGATCGACGATCCCACTCCCACCCGTAAAACACCACCGACGATGCCCATGCTAGTAGGCATCCCCCGATCAACGGAAGTCCCAACGCTCGCACTCCATTCCCAACGGCAATCAATGCAACCGTCTGCATCAGGCCCCAAGGGATCAATGCGCCACTGGTAAATCTCCAAGGAACTTGCGGCATGACGTTTAATACGGATACATGGTGTCCGATCACCAGGCTCGCGATCCCGGCCAGCAGGCCTCCCACGAAATCCAGTGGCGCAACCAATACCGCCAGCATTGCGAGAAATGCCAAATCTTTCGCCAGAAGAATTTGCCAGCCCCGCAACGGCATTTGAAGGTATCGCTCCGAGCCCGCCCCGTCGATGCCCAGAAGCACTTGTGCATGTGTGCTCAACGCCAACGCTGTTACCAGCGCCATGATTCTCGGAGCTTCGGCGTCGAGCGGGATTCCTGAGAATCGGTATACCGTTGTCGATCCGGACAACACTAGCGCCACGTAAGGATCCAGCGTCCGCAGCATCCCGCGCCACTGCAACCGCATAATGGCACCCGTGACGCCAGGCGGCGCGGGCACCCACCGCAACCACCCGCCGGTGATTCCGGGCAGTCGCTTCGCCAGTTTTCTCAAAAGCTGGATGATAACGCCGCCGCCAACGGCAAGCGCGCCCGCCCGCCATCCCAGACGTATTGCCAGCGCAACGCCGATCCACACCATCGGACTTAGCAACCACGACACCACGCGAACTGCCGCCCATTCCCACGTCCCCAGCGGCCAGATGGCGCGCCGGTCTTCGGGGAGCGCCTGCATCGGATCGGTCGACAATGGAAACAGGAGCACCACCAGCAGAATCTCGCCGAAAAAGGCCGCACTCTCCGGTTGTAGCGCTACGAATGCGACAAACAGAAAAAGGTTCTGTCCGCCGATTGACCCGAACGATCGCACGTGCCGAGCGGAGACCCTGCCGAGCGCCGTCAGTAGACTTAGAACGCCGCTGAGCCGAGCCATTCCAAGTCTTCCGCTGTCACCGTCTCCACGCGCTCGAAGTAGGACTCTTCCAGCGACTTCGGCAGATTTCGAATGGCCGAGTCGAGCACCACCGCGCCCCGGCGAATCATGACCACCTGATCCGCCACCCGGTCGACCATCGACAAAATGTGCGAAGTCAGCAGCACCGTCACGCCGCGTTGCGCAATCGCACGCAACTGTACGCGAATGGTTTCGGCGGTGATCGGGTCCAGCCCCTCAAACGGTTCGTCTAGGAATAACGCCCGCGGATTTGGCAGCAACGCCATGGCGAGCGAGGTCTTCTTTTTCATCCCATACGAGCATTGATGGACGAACGTGTTCCGCCCGTGTTCCAGCCCTAACACACGCAGCAGTTGATCGGTGCGCGACTGTGAATCGGAATTGTTCAATCCGTAAACCGCGCCTGTCAGCTCAAGGTGCTCGCCGACCGTGAGAGCATCGAAAAGCGCCAAGCTTTCCGGTAGCACGCCTACCACCCGTTTCAACTCGGGATTGTCCACGGCCAGTCCACAAATCCGCGCGGCGCCGGCGCTCGGCCGCGTCAGTCCGGTAAGCATCCTGACCAGAGTTGATTTTCCCGCCCCATTCGGTCCTAGGAGCGCACCGATTGAGCCCGTCCGAACTTCGAACGAAACCCCTGAAACCGCCTGGAATTCCCCAAACGCCTTAGTCAGTCCACGACAAGAAATCATTCAGGCTCATTGTCTCATCGAGTGTGTCCTTCGCCGATTGGCCACAACGCCTGCCCGGATCCTCGATGAGTGCGCTCTTCGTTAGAATTGTAGACGCGATGGCGTTCCGCGTATTCCTGAGCTACAGCCTCGATCCTGCTGAGATGGCGTTGGCGTGGCGATTGCAGACTCTCGCTGCGGCGCATGGGATCGAGATGTATGTGCCCCAGCATGGGGCTGGGATAGCTGCACAGGGAACCGTGACGGTAGAGCAGGCCATTGATCGCGCTGACTGCGTACTGGCGATCATAACGACTGCTGCAAGCCAAATGGTTCAGAACGAACTGCGCTATGCCCTCGAGCACGGAAAGCTCGTAATTCCCATTGTGCGCACGGACCTTGCTGGTAACCCGCTGCTAGCCCAGTTTCCGCGGGTCTTCAAGTTCTCTCCGTGGGACAATCCCGGCGCCGTAGAAACACAGATCGTGGAATTCCTCAAAGAGCAGCAGCTCACCAAAGGCAGTCTACAGACCATCGGCGCGCTGGCCGCACTCGGCCTCGGTCTAATAGTACTCTTTTCGCTAAACAAGGAATAATAGTTGCGAATCGCCGTTGTTGATGCTTCTCCCCTCATAAACCTTACCCACTTGAACCTCGCACGCGATCTCGCGCTCTTTTTTGACCGGGTGTACGTGCCGCGCGCTGTACAGGAAGAAGTAAACAAAAAGGGACGATTTCGTTATCGCCTCAATAGACTTTATCGGTCGGGGTTCTTCACGAAGTGCAAGACCGCCGACTCATATAACGTGCGACTACTCCAAGCTGAGTTAGACAAAGGCGAGTCAGAGGCCTTGATCCAGGCGCAGGAAAAGCTGGCATTGTATTTCATCGGAGATGACAGACGCGCTTGCGGCATCGCGGAGCGAATGGGAAGAACGGCAGTTGGCACGTTGCGCCTGCTGGCACGCCTCAACTTGGAAGGGCGAGCACCGGAGCTAACTGACCTCGTGCGTATATTACGTCGGGACCTCGACTTTCGCGTTTCCGATGAGATTGTGCAGAAGGTGATTGATCTCGCTGCCGATCCCATCTGATCCGATTTGTCGCCGCTCGCCTCGCCCGCCCAAATTCACCCGCTGCACTCACGCCAGGTACACATTATTCATCCAGCACGCCTGCGAGTTACCCTAAAAGAGCCGTGACCGAGTTCCTTCGCGACCTCCAGTTCGGCGTCCGATTGCTTGCGAAGAGCCCCGTGTTCACCGTCACGGCGGCATTGCTGCTGGCGGTCGGCATCAGTGCGAACACGCTGATCTATAGCGTCGTCGATGCTTTGTTGCTGCGGCCGCCGGCCGTGTCGCATCCGGAGAACCTGGTACGGCTGATCGAGGCTCATCCGAACGATTTCATCACCTGGGACCTGCCCTACAAGCTGTGCGACGCGCTGGCCGCGAACGATGCCAGCATATCTGAGGCGATCTGCCAGGGCCAAACCGATGTTGTTTTCAGCGACGGGAAAACCACCGAGCGCGTGCGGGTACACCTGGTATCGCCGAATTTCTTTTCGTCTCTGAGTGTGCAGCCCTATCTCGGCCGGGTGCTCAATGCGGACGATGAACGCACAGCTGCCCCCAACGCCGTACTCAGCTACGCCTTCTGGCAAAGGCGATTCCGAAGCGACCATTCGGTTCTGGGCCGCGGCATCATTTTGGGCGGGCATCCGTTTACCATCGTCGGAATCTTGCCCGAGGAATTCAACGGCCTGGCGATTGAAACCAGCCCGGATATCCGCGTTCCCGCCGCCGTTGATCGCTCTATCGTCCAGCCAATCGATGGCATGAAACCGGGGGCAGATCCTCTCTCCGCGCAGATTTTCGCGCGCTTGCGAGTGGGCGTGCCGATCGCGCGCGCCAGCGCCGAGGTCGATCCTTTGTTGCACCAGACATTTCAGGACCTGGAAGATCAGCTCTTTCCGCCAGAGAAGGGCGCGGCTCCGGACAGCAACGTCAGGCGTTCGCATCTTCGGCTGGAGTCGATCGCCACCGGAGTATCCACGCTGCGCGCCCAATTCTCGCGCGGCCTGGAAGTATTGATGGCCGGTGTCGCGCTACTGCTACTGATGGCCTGCGCTAACGTGGCCGGCCTGTTGCTGGCACGTTCGACTGTGCGCGCCCAGGAGATGGGCGTCCGCCTGGCGCTCGGCGCCAGCCCGTCCCGCATTGTGCGACAACTCCTCACCGAGGGCCTGCTGCTGGCAATGTTGGGAGGCGCAGCCGGTACGCTGTTCACCTGGGCGTGCCTGCCCTTGCTGATTCGCGGCCTACCACCGATTCGCGACCGCGCAGCGGTGCTGCAGCCGATGACGCTGCGCATCGACATTAACCTTCACGTGCTCGCGTTCACGTTGATGATTACCCTGGTGACAGCGGTATTGTTCGCAATCTCTCCGGCGTTGCGTTGCGCGCGCTTCGACGTCGCCAGCACGCTGAGGGGTGGCCGCACCACCACACGCCGCTTGCTGGCACGCAACCTGGTCGTCATTTCTCAAGTGGCCATTTGCACGTTGATCCTGATTGGAGCGGCTCTTCTGGTTGAGACGCTCCAGCGCATGCGCGACATGAACCCCGGTTTCGATCGCGACCATGTCGTGACATTTACCATTGACCCGAGCCTCAGAGGGTACACGCCCGAACAAAGCCGTGCCCTGAGTAAAGCGCTTCTGGAGAAAGCGAGCGCCATGCCGGGAGTCGCCGCGGCAAGTGTTGCAGGCCGGGGATTGATGCGGGGCACGGGCGTGAAGGCTACTCTTGTTCCGGCAGGGACTCGCGTCACCACCAACGATCTGTTGGCCAGCAGCCTCAACAACGTCACACCCGGCTACTTCGAGACGATGGGCATGCGCCTGCTCGCGGGCCGCGAGTTCACCTGGCTCGACCGGGATAAGACCAAGCCGCGCAAAGTGATCGTCAACCAGATGTTCGGCAGGCGTTACTTCCCCGGTGAAGACCCGATCGGCGGCCGCTTCGGATTCGCCGGAGCGGGGGGTGTTGCTAGAGCGGACAACGAGATTATCGGCGTGGTGAGCGATGCAAAATACCGGTCGCTTCGCGAGCCGATTCCACCCACGGTTTACAATCCGGTGGTCGACGGATTTGAGGATGGGTTTATCCTGCATGTTCGCACGCCGCAGCGCCCGGAGGCGATGGTCGCGCCGGTTCGCGAAATTTTGCGGGTGCTCGATCCCGAGCTGCCCTTCATCGAAGTGCGAACTTTGCGCGAAGAGGTGGAGGCGTCGCTGTGGCAGGAGCGGCTCTTGGCGGTTCTGGCAATCATCTTCGGCGGGATCGCCGCGCTGCTGGCGAGCATCGGTCTTTACGGCGCGCTCGATTACGCCGTGAAGTCGCGTACGCGTGAAATCGGGGTGCGGATGGCGCTAGGAGCGCAGCCATCGCGGATCGTCGGACTGCTATCGCGTGAGGTGCTGTTGTTGGTCGCGAGCGGTGCAGCGTTGGGTCTATTCGCCTACGCGTTCGCTGCCGTGTGGATTCGCCGCGTGGTTTTCGAGGTCCAGCCCTGGGAGCCAATCGCAGTCATTTCTGTGTTGGTGCTGATCGCGCTGGTGGCAGCGATCTCCGCGGTTCCAGCGACATCTCGGGCAGTGCGGATCGATCCGGCGTCGGCGCTGCGGCTGGAATAAGAAAAACAACGTCCCCCTTGACATACGCCGATGCCGGAAGCAGCGTGCCCTTCAAGACCTGGCGTTGATGGCCACGCAGGTGAAGTGGAGCTTGCCAGCATCATGGCGGGCTGGCCTGAGTTGGCTCATCCGGATCGTGCCGGCGCGCAATCGGCGCCGATCAGAAGCGGCTCCCGAACCATTATCAATTCGACGCTTCCGGAACTACGGCGGAGCGCGGCCCTCTTGCAAAAGGAGTTTTTCGAGGAGTCGACCCACAGGGTCGACACGAAGCAATAAACGGGAGTGCCTAGATCCAAACTTTTTCCGCAGGTACGCCGCGCTTGCACATTTCACACGATCCGGCATCTTTGTAATAAGTGGCGTCGAGTTTGGCGAGGTAGTAAAAGGGCAGGGGACTGAAGTCAATCGTCTTCGGCGTCGGTTGGTAAATAAGGACAGCTAAGCCAACCACTTGGGCGCCAGAGGATTCCACTAGTCGCTTCAACTCCGCCAGGTTTTTGCCGGATCGAAGGATGTCATCCACAAGCAAGACCTTCTCGCCGGGCGTCTGCTCCAAGTATTGGCGGAAGCGCATGGGACCGTTCTCTTCCTTTCGATCGGCCCAATAAACCTGATGCGCGCGCAACGCCTCGCACACGCCATACGCGACGGGCAGGCCACCGGTATCGGGGCACACGATGGAAAGCTCGGGAATCATGGCACGGATCTCGGAATTGGCGCGCAGCAGCCGGCTCAGTCCCACGCTTAGCACCTTGGCGTGCTGGTAATAGCGCATGGCGAGCTGAACTTGCATGTATTCGGTGGCGTGCAAGCCGTTGGGATATTCAAAGTGTCCGTCGCGGATGGCGCCCGTGCGACGTAGCAGGTTGACCACTTCCTCTTGAGTCGGGACTAGGTGCATATCGTTACTTT
>Ga0210401_10001548_pt1 | contig 26531 bp, 37 predicted proteins | sample IncBWH32MmetaG_FD_150866 | JGI IMG/M metagenome (GOLD analysis project Ga0210401, IMG submission 150866) | Forest soil microbial communities from Barre Woods Harvard Forest LTER site, Petersham, Massachusetts, United States - Inc-BW-H-32-M | ecosystem: Environmental > Terrestrial > Soil >...
GAATGAGTTAATACTATTAACTGATGAGTAATCGCACGGAAGTGCGACGAGCGTCGTGCGGCGCGCGGGCGGGAGCGTCGTGCGGCGCGCGGACGAGCGACGAGCGGCGAGCGGGCGGGTGGAGGGCAGAGGAGGAGGGGAGCGGGCGTGCGTTCGAACGTGCGGAGACGCAAAGCGCTCCCTCCCCGACTTTCACTGAAGCACTCTATAATCGTGCCATGCCCATATCAGCGAGAAATAAACTGCGCGGAAAAATCGAAGAAATTCAACTTGGCGATGTGATGGCTCATGTTGTAGTACGAGTTGGAGAAAACCTGATTGAGAGCGTCATCACGCGACGAAGTGCCGACGAACTCAAGCTCAAAAAGGGCGATACTGTCGCGGCGGTTGTGAAAGCGACCGAGGTGATGATTCAGAAAGATTGAACCGGGCTACTGCACTTCCACGATTTTCAGAGTCGTGACCTGGCGTACCCACCGCGCCATTCTTTTTTCATCCGGGATCAGGATTCGGTAGGGCCCTTCTTTTTCGCCAAGCGGCTTCCCATCCCGCAGGAATACTAATAAGGTCTGTTTGTTTGTGAAAGCGGGATCGAGCTCCGGCAGAGCAATGACAACCCGATAACCATCGGCGGCCTCAACTAGTAAACAACTGCTCAGTCGCTTCCCCTTCAAGGATTCGCCGAAGGAGACGCCTGCCTTCTCGAGGATGCTCTTCAGCGTTACGCCTTCAAAACCGACAGGCCCGGAGGAATGCTCTGAAGCACCTTAACATGGGGCAGGCCCTCAATGTCTGTACGACTGAGTACCTGTTTTCCTGCGTCGGCCTGAATTGTCAGTTGTTGGGCATAGAGTGCGGGACCAGCCGCCAGGTAGATCAAGAGCGCCAAGAGCAGGGTCAGTTTTTTCATTTCATACTCTGAGGATCATGACTTCTGTGGACTTAATGAGCGCAGCGGCGGTTTGTCCCGCTTTGAGGTTCATTTCGCGGGCAGAGCGGGCGGTTATGATCGAAGTAATATGCTGATCACCGATGGAGAGAACCACTTCCGCCATGAGCCCGCTAATGCGCACACTATCCACGCGCCCCACCAATTGGTTCCTGCCACTCAAGTTGCGCGTGGCGAGCTTTCGCTCCGGGTTGGTTCGGCCTCTGGTTCGATATAAGAGTCGGTCAATTTCGCTTAGCGGAATCCGGTGGTGGCCTCCAGCAGTCTGAATGCTCCGAATCTTCTTCTTGTAGATCCATTGTTTGATGGTTGGAAAGCTGATGCGAAGCTCTAGTGCGGCTTCCCGCGGCTTGAGCAGTTCTTCGCTTTCCGCTGTGCGTGCGCGTGTTTTGGACTTCCGGAGCACTGGGAGCCGAATCCTACAATCGAAGACGAAGGACGGTCAAAAGAATTCTGTAGACGGTGCGCAAGCTTCGCGGAGCTCCATTGTCGTATGTATCCGCATTGAATTCGACAACGGAACTGCCAATCATATACACTTTTGGGCACTCTGTAGATCACTCCTTTGGGGGAAGCAATGCGTGCGATCCAGCCAGCGCCCAACTTGCAGGAGACTCATGTTCGATCAAATCACAGGGGTTTCTCCTGTTCGGGCGCAACCCACGCCGTGCTCCTCGTGATGGCCGTGCTTGTGCTACTCCCGCGTACCCCCTCGGCAGTTGCACAAGTGTCGGCCAACTTGTCGGGAGTGATCACGGACCCATCAGGCGCGGCGGTGACTGCGGGAACAGTAACCGCCCGCAGCCTGGATACGGGGATTTCACGCTCTACTCCAACCGATCAAAGTGGCCGTTACCGGTTCTATGCGCTGCCGGTCGGACTTTACGAGGTAAGGGTCACAAAGGAGGGATTCGCGGAGGGTATCCGGTCAGGCATTCGGCTGGCAGTCGGGCAGGACGCAAGCGCCGACTTGAGCCTGCGCGTCGGGCGCGTCAATGAGCAAGTGAAGGTTACTGAAGATGCGCCGGTCGTGAACGTAACCACCCAAGACATCTCGGGCCTAGTTGGTGAAAGGCAAGTCAAAGATCTTCCTCTGAACGGACGCAGCTATGACTTGCTCCTCCCCTTGAATCCCGGAATTGTAAATTTCACGTCAGAAAAAACTGGCGGAATCGGTGTCTCCAATTCAACCACGGGCAACAATTTTGCAGTCTCTGGAAACCGCCCACAGCAAAACATATTCATGCTGAACGGCGTTGAATTCACCGGGGCGGCAGAGAACAACATGCAGCCGGGGGGCACCAGTCAAGAGTTGCTGGGCGTCGATGCGGTGCGAGAGTTCAATGTTCTTCGCGACTCTTATGGGGCGGAATATGGGAAGCGTCCCGGCGGGCAAGTGACGATTGTCACGCAATCTGGAACCAAAGAACTCCACGGCACAGCTTACGAATTCCTGCGAAATAACGCTCTGGACGCGCCTAACTACTTTGATCAAGGCTCGGCTCCGCCCTTCCAGCGCGACCAATTTGGCGGAGCGCTCGGCGGCCCTCTCCGTAGCAGCAAGACCTTCCTTTTTGGCAACTACGAAGGATTGCGTCAGCATCTTCACCAGACGTCCGCGGCCTTTGTTCCAGATGCAGCGTCCCGCGCCGCCGCCGTGGCCAGTGTTCAGCCTTTACTCAATCTCTGGCCGGTGGCTCCTGCGAATGCGCCGGATTTCAATGGAATAGCCCAGGCCTTCAGCAGTCCGCTGCAGACGATTCGGGACGATTTCGGCACGGTTCGGTTTGACCACACCATATCGTCGCGAGACTCACTGGCAGCGGTCTACACGATTGATGACGGCGAGGATTTCACCGAAACCATTCTGGATCCTTACAGCTCGGACCGCCTCACGCTGCGTGAACAGGTGCTCAGCATCGATGAAACGCATTCCTTCTCGGCATCCACAGTGAACGTCGTACGGGTCGGGTACTCCCGGGCCGGATACTTCTTCACCGGTCTACCCAGTCCAGGAAGTCCCGCTACGTCCGTTACTGGCTTCCTGGTAGGGCATCAGGTGGGAGCTGTTGTTGTAGGGGGCAGTGCCGCGTCAAATCCGCAGGCTGCAATAGGCCTCGCAGGCAGCAACAATGGGAGCAACCTTACTATCGCGCGCAATCTGTACACTTTCGAAGATCGCGTGACAATGACCCGCGGACGACATCAGTTCACGTTCGGGGCCTGGTTTCAACCATTTCAGTCGAACGAAACCATCGCACTCAGCCAATATGGCCAGGCGACATTTTCAAGCTTAGCGAATTTTCTCCAAGGCTTGATGTCCAGTTTCCTGTGGGATCCGGCACCGACCCAGATGAATTGGCGTTCGTTATTCGGTGCCTGGTATGCGGAAGACACTCTGCGCGTACGTCCGCGACTGACCCTGTCGCTGGGGTTTAGGGACGAATTCACCACTGGGTGGAACGAAGCGCACCATCGCGCCGCGAACTATACATTCGACAACGGAGTGATCTCAAACACTCCGCGTGTCGGAGGCTCTCTTTTCACTTCGAACCATGCCAAGTTTTTGCCGCAGCCGCGCATCGGACTGGCTTGGAGTCCGTTCTCTGACAAAACCGTGTTCCGGGCCGGATTCGGGATGTATAACGACCTGCAAGACGCGCTGGGCTATCGGACCGACCAAAATGCACCATTTAATCCGGTGTACAGCGTGGGCAGTGCAACGGTGCCGTTTCCTGTGTCGTCGCTGCCAATCGATCCGGCGGCTCCTCGGCCCGCCGGCGCGAAGCTTGTCCCGGGAGGCGTGCAGCCGGACATGAGGACGCCCACGCTCATTTCCTGGTCACTGCGGGTGCAGCAGGAGATTACGCCCAACACGTCCCTGACAATTGGGTACGTTGGAAGTCACGGCTACCATGAGTTGGTGGGCATTGATGCGAACACTCCGTTCCCTGTGATTTGTCCGGCATCGCCATGCCCGGCCGTTTACCCCACCTGGGACCCGAGCCAGTTGACCAGTCCTACGAATTCTCCGGCCATCGGCTTTCCGATCGGCTCGCCGCTCGCGGGGAAACCTGTTCCGGCGGGAATGTACTACATTCCGGCGGGCGCGCCGCGCGCGAATCCGAAGATCGCAAATACCTGGACGTGGTTTTCTCAGGGCATCAGTAACTATCACGCGCTTCAGGTGGATGTGAACCGGCGCTTCAGCCGAGGATTGTCTCTGCGGGGCGTCTACACTTGGTCGAAGGCGCTGGATGATGGGGATTCGCTGAACGCAACCGCGGCCGCCAATGCACCAGGGCTGGTATCAAACCCATTTAATTTGCGTGCCGACTACGGTCCCGCAACTTACGACGTGCGGAACATGGGAGTGATTAACGCCATCTACGAATTGCCGTTCGGGAAGGGACAGCCACTGGCGAGCGATCTACATGGCATGAGCAGCGTTCTCGTGAGTGGTTGGTCGGTGAACAGCATCGTGACACTACAATCAGGGTTTCCCTTCACTCCGCAGCTCAGTTACAACCCATCGAATAACGGCGATACTCGCAATCCAGTGCGGCCGTTCGTAAATCCTGATTTCCACGGGCCGGTCACTCTCGGTAAACCCGCGCAGTGGTTCAGTCCGAAGGCCTTCCTGGCACCGCCTGCGAGCAGCGGTTTCTTTGGCGATTTGGGCCGAGATACCTTGATCGGTCCGGGCTTGGCAACCTGGGATTTCTCCACTTTCAAGACGACCACTCTCCACGAGCGACTGTCTCTTCAGTTCCGAGCTGAGATCTTCAACCTGCTCAACCGGGCGAATTTCAACACGCCGAATCTGATCACGTTTACGTCTTCGGCGACGGGGACCAAAACGTCGGGTACCGCAGGAGCGATCACGAGCACTTCAACAACCTCGCGACAGGTTCAGTTTGGATTGAAGCTGATCTGGTAGTGCCTTCTCACGATCCGTGCCACGGGATTGGGCGGTGTCTGGTCGGAGGCCGTTGCCGTAACCATCGCCATTAACTCCTTGACCGAATCCGAGGTCTTGGGCTCGTTCTTGGGCGTCTGAGCAAACGCCCGCGAGCCGCGCAAGCGCCTGCCAGTGCCTCGGATGCGGACGGCGTCGGCCCGCTTGGATCTGGGTGGCATCTCACGGATTTATGCCTTTGTCTTTCATCAACTGCGCGTAACGATCATCATATAATTCCTTAACCGCGAATGCGGGCAGCAAGGCATTCCATACTTCGTGAATGCGTTGGTTGGTGCGCGCCCCGACGTCGTCGAAGCGAAAGTGAGCCTGTAATTCTGTTACGACGCTGATCAAGATTCCTGCAATCTGAGATATGTGAGTGCTCAATCTTATTGGGTGGACCTCATCTAACTTTGGCGATTGCACTCATTGACCCCGAACATCGGCAAAACAGTTTCCTTCAATCTCACATTTCAAAGGAATTTTAATGGCAGGAATAAGTGCAACTTGTGTAGTCAGGCCCCTTCATCCACTTTCGCCAAATTGTCTTCACATTGGGACTGTCGGCGGAACGCTCCAACTTTTCGCACAGGCCTACGATATCAAAGGCATTCCGATCGCGCCCGGATTCAATTGGTCGAGCGACAATGCGAGTGTTGCCACGGTGAACAGCTCGGGGTTAGTGACGGGCGTCGCAAATGGAATCTGTAATATCCAAGCACAGGCTGCTGACGCAGACTTGGCCTCCACCAGTACTCCCCTCGGAGTTGCATTGTTGTCGGCCAATTCGATCAGTCTCGCATATGGCAACAGTACAACCTTGTCCTCAGTTGGAGGGTTCCCGACAGCGAATTGGTGTGGAGGGTGTCCAGGCGCTTGCGAAGTCGTGGCGGGAACAATTGTCAATGGTTTCGTCACAAACTCGGCAAACCCGAGCTTGGGATGGAACCCCGGACCGACTGCGACAATCATCACCCCCATCTATCAAGGGCCGATCAGCTTTACGGCTACAGCTCACGTGCCGATCTTTGCGAGTGTTGGGGAATTTATTGCATGGCGACTGCGAACATTACCGGCGTACCAAATTGGAACGGCGCTTAAAATATTCCCGCCTCTAACCCACTTTCCTTGGCGCGTTCCTCGACCTTTGACGAAGTTGTAGGTGTACGCCCGTTCAGTCAGCGGGCTTAGCAAGGGAGAACGACCGGTTTGCTCGCAAGGCCATGTACTTGACGAATTGCGCATGTTTTCGAAGAGCCGCTCGCAGTTCGCAAAGGAGAGATTCCAGCTCAGCTCCTTCGGCGATTCTTACGTGCTCGCAGAGGTCCTGAATCCGTTTGTCGAGTGGATGAATTTCCAAGGGAGTTCCGTGCGGAAGGTAACGGCCACACGGCGGTAGCCGCAATACAGGGACTACTGTAGTGTCGAATCCATCCCTCCCAGTATGGCTGTATTGCCTTCATTAACGGTCCTGTGCATTCTCAGGGGAACCCGTGCCAAAACGCATCCTCATCGCGGACGACCATAAGTCAATGTTGCGCGGCGTGCGCACTATGCTCGAAACGCACCCTGACTGGAGTGTCTGTGGTGAAGCCGTAAACGGGTACGAAGCAATTACGAAAGCCGTCGAACTGAAGCCCGACTTGATCGTTTTGGATTTCGCGATGCCAGACCTAGATGGTTTGCAGACAGCCGATGAAATCCGCAAGCTTCTGCCGGGAGTGCGGATCGTGTTGCATACGATATATGGTGCAGACGTGGTTCTGGAAGCCAACAGACACGGAATCTCCCGAGTGATTCAAAAAGCCAAGTCCGGGGCTTTAGTCTCGGCGGTTGCGGAACTGCTGAACCCTGACCATCAAGGCTGATTGAAAACTAGAGAAATTCGTCATCGTTACGCAGAACCGACCGAACCAGACCCGGCGTCTCGCAACTGTGTTTTGTGACCCTGGATAATCTGAGCGCAGGTTCGAGCGCGTTTAGCGTCGGGATTCAATACTCTCCAGTAAAAGGGACCTGCTCTTCAGCGAGACAGGCCGTCGCCATTAGTTGCTCTGTAGATTTCTGATGACGGCATGCAATCATGGCTTCAGCACGCGTACATGTCCATTCCTGCGGGCTGGCTTTGTATTGGTCCACCGGGTTGGCCTCAGTGTAACTCCGGAATTGATCGACTGAGTCGCCGTCGAGCTAGCCCTTTACGTCCGGGCAATGAATCAGCCTTCATGGTGTTCTTTCGCCAAATGGCTATCGAAGGATGGAGGATTAGTCAGTGTCGATTGAGCAGCTTGTCACCTGCCCGAACGAACATTCATCGAGGAAGGCCGGGCGCATGTCAACGAGCGTATAATTCTCGGCCCGAAAGGAGAAATCGTGCATGTTCTTCCTTCAAGTGAATACCCTCGACAGTTCGGGTAACGAAACACCCGTACACATCAATCCAGAGCATATTCGGTCCATACACGAAGTTTTGAACGGCGCGACAATTACGTTCGGCGATGGAAAGACGCAGGTCGTTCACGAGTCTCCTATGTCTATCCTCAAGAAACTTGAAAACTACAAACTGCCTGGTTAGCAGGAATCATTTAAACAGCCAGGATCGGGGCATTGCATTTTGTCGTGAATCGGCCACAGGCCGTGCCCAGATACAGCGGAGCCTTGCCGCCAAATTGCTGTACGCTTATCGTGCGACCTAAGAATGTCAGCGTCGATGCTCCGATCCAACGTTCTGTTGTGGCGTCTCCAACCTCGTTTGCAAAAACATCTGCCAGAGTCTCCAGCCCTTCGATTGGGATCTTCCGGCCAGCCTTGGATAAACTGAATGGAGAATGGAGAGTCTGATGTCCAGCGAAGTTGAACTACTCAAAGTCCTCTATGCTCGGTTCAACACTCGCGATATAGAGGCTGTGCTCGCGTCGATGCATGAGGACGTCATCTGGGCAAATGGAATGGAAGGTGGGCATGTTCACGGACGGGACGGCGTGCGTAGCTATTGGACGCGCCAATGGGCGATTATCGATCCGCATGTTGAGCCGGTCGAGTTTTCCTCCGGTTCAAACGGAAAAGTCGTCGTCGAAGTCCACCAGATCGTGCGCGACCTTCAGGGGAAGCTACTAGCGGACCAGATGGTCGGGCACATTTTTCAGATCGCGAACGGGCTGGTAAGGCGGTTCGATATTCGAGGAGCGTAGGGCCGAAGCCATTGCTCAAGAGGAGAGTGGCCTATCTCGCGCGCCCGAATCTTCGATGTCTTGAGCAGTGTCGCCATCGATTTGCGCGGCGCACTAAACTGGCGGTACGAACCTTTCGGATTGTTCCACTAACCGTTTGGTTAGAAATGCGGAGCTTCTGTCTCGACGGCGTTGTAGTTCCTTCTCTCGGTATGCGGAGCGAATCCTTCCCGCAATCAGCAAGTTAGTTGCCGGTGTGCTTGCGAAATCGTCCGCACCGCAGATCTGGCACTCCGCTTGCACAAACACCAGCGAACGAAATTCAAATCAACGGTTGTGGGGTGTGGAGAGCAAGAACGCACGGCACGTCAATCGAGTGTGCGACTCCATCATTCTTGAGCCGGAGGAGGATCTATGAAACGGCAAGCATTCAGTTTAGTTAGCCTACTCACCCTGCTCCTGGTAGCGGGGTCGGCATTCGCACAGACCGTCCATGTGCGCGGGAATATTCCTTTCAACTTCGCGGTTGGGAACAAGACGTTGCCAGCCGGAACTTACGACGTCGGAACGATTGACCACCGTAATAGCAAGATTCTGCTACTCGAGGCGAGAGACGGAAACGCGAGCATGATGGTGGGTAGCAATGCCGCGGAAAATCTCAAGCCTGCGGATAAAACCAAGTTGGTTTTCAATCAGTATGGCAACCGATATTTCCTGTCCCAGATCTGGGTGGCAGGAGAAACCCGCGGACACCAACTCCCGAAGACCAGCCGAGAGAAGGAGACGGCTCGAGACCTGGCGCAGAATCTCACGCAGGGGCGGGTCGAGATCATGGCCAGCCTGCAGTAGAGACAAACGACAACATAGCCGACAAAGGGCACATGATGAATAGTGTGCCCTTTTTTCATGGGTGACATCGCTCCAGATGTCGAAGGTTTCGTGGAGCTGTGGACTTTCTACTCTTCGTCTGGTTTTCGAGGCGGCATACGCAATTGAAGATCGACGGGGAGAGAATCGCCCTACTGCTTGTCGTATACCGCTGTGCTCGTGACCTTTTTTCCCTTCGCATCGGTTCCAGTCGTAGTAACCGTGCGGCTTTTGCCATCGGCAGAGACGACGATGCGACCGGTAATTGTGGTCTTCCCGCCTTTCTTCACGTTGACCCCTAACGTACGATCGTCGATCTTTGTGAGTGACCGTGCGTCTGAATTCGGATCACCGGTGACCGGGTAGTCTTTGCCGTCGTATTTGCCGGTCCAGTCGTTATGCGTCGGCTTCCCATCCTTGTCGGTGCCGTCGATCGTGACTTTCACACTGTCGGCAGCGGCCTCGTAGACAACCGTGGAATTCTTTGGCGCCCCAGGGGCGAGCTTCGACTTGGCCTCGTTCAGCTTCCATGTGCCCGTAAATGCGTCATCAGCAAGGCACACTGCTACTCCGACAAAGCACAGCACCAGCGTCAGTACAATCGCTCTTGCTTTCATATTCCCCTCCTGATTGAGAAACGGTTACCGGCCTGATGGGGCGAATTCTAGTAGTCTGTGGCGCACTCTGCAACATCCCACCAGCCAGACCATTGACAGGCCGACACACCGGATGCAAGCTTTACGCAGAAGCTTCGGAGGAGCAAGTTTGATTCGCGCCCCAGTCTCTGGCCGTGAAAGATGTGGCCTGCACGGACCGGTCAAGTCCATCATCGACGAATTCAGCACAACCGCTTTTGATCGAGACGGAAAGATTGTCGAATGGAGCGGGAACACATCGCGCGGACGCGTAGAGCGAAAATACTTTACGACCAAGCTGGAGGGCTAGTCCGTATCTCCGGCAGCGACGGCGATCAAGTCGACGAATTTTGCTTCGACGAACACGGACGAAAGCTTCGCACGGCGAGCATTATTCCCTGCGAGGTGATGAGATGCTTGTGACCCTCTTGAAACAAGCTAAAGCGAATACGAGGAAATGCCGGACGCGGTCGCGAAGGTATATCGAAACACTTGTCGCGCGGCCACGTAGAGAGGTACCTGTGGAGAAAATCATCACCTGCACGAAATGCAGGAAGACATTTACGGTTTCTGGCCCCTACAGCAGCGCGAAGCAAGTGCCACAGGGCGTGACGTGTCCTTTTTGCGGAGAGGCCAACGACGTGCTGTGGCCGATGGACACGGCGGTCACTACAATCCCGAAGAACCAAAGCGCCTGAACTGCGGTCGGGGCAACGACGACTAGGTCCCCGTTGCCGGGTTGCGTGCCCCAGAAACGTTCTTCTTAACTCTATCGCCGACATCCCGAGCCTTGCTGGCAATAGCACTTCGGCTTCTTCTCCGCTGGACGGAGCCGTAAGCATCCCCACTCCCAGGCCGACACCGACACCCGCCGCGAATGTCAAGACATAACGCAAGGTATGGTCCTCTCCCTCAAACTTTCGTCCGACTTCATCGATGTCTTCCTTGACACGTTCTCGCACGGCTTCTGCAGCACGATCCGGCTGTTCCAGAAAATACAAACCCGTTTGGAGAAGCGATTTTAGGAGCTTGTTCATGATTTCCCCTTACCGATTGTGACGTTCGGCTGGTCCAGATGTCGCTCCAGCAGATTCGGTACCGGCACGAAGAATAGGACTTTTCCGGCCAGGGCAGTGCTTGTTCTCGTCTCCCGCTCCAGATTTCCCATCGTCCTTGGTCTGGAATGGCATGGGCAGGTGCAACCGGGCAGACTGCAATCACCATGTCTTGTTTCGTACGTGGCATTTTCTCTGCAAAAGGACGAGATTATAGGAGGCCAGACGCCGAGCGGGTATCCCGGAAAGGAACTCTCGGTTGGTGGTGGCGATGTTTCCGGATAGTGACGCACTATTGTCATGCAATCACCATAGCAACGCAGGATCAGTCTGGCTGCTCAATATTGCTCAAGAAGGCACAGTCGAGCTTGATGCCGACTCGTTGTTCGGTGTGCCCTCAGACTCTTTCCAAAACTGAGCAATTTTGGCCAGACACGAAAAACTCCGCCATCGTAACTTGGATGCATTCACGAGACGGGAATCGAGCGCGACTCGGGTCGCCTCAATCTCTTCCATGTGGCGCAGCCTGGGCGAGCAAGTTTCTAAACTTGCAGCCCCAATACCGCCCTCTGCGCTACATCTTTTTTGAATGCCTCAGAGGGGCCCGTCCCTAGCACTGTTCACTTTTGACCAGTTTTCTGTCTTCGCTGTCACCTATCATGTTTGCCTACCAGCCTTGCCAGCCTTGGAGGAAGCCATGGAAAACTTCGCCGAGTTGATGCAGAGGCTGCTTGAAATCCAGAGTGGCGGAAGACAAAGAAGCCCCGAGCTGATCGCGGAAGATGAGCGATTGGTGGAAGGTCTAAGAAATCTGGCAGTAACGTCAGCGCAATCGGTAAAGCTTGGCCAAAATAGCCGCGCTGAAAAATTGCCATAACCCACTCCAATTCCAGTCGTCGTCAAGTCCTGTCTGGAGGCTCGCGCGGGATGCTGCATTTGCCGCCCCCAGCTAGCAACGGGACGTTCCCCCACGCTCTGCCGTTACAATACAGTATGCAGCATGAAGAAAAACTCGATTTGAGAACGATGGAACGCGTGGGGAAGCAAACCGGGCCTACTTCTAAGGCTGTATCAGGCAGAGCTTGCGAGAGACCCTATCAGTCGCGATACCGAATCTTCGCGCAGCAATCTGATCGCTCTGCGTCACACGATCAGGCAGATGTATGGAGATGCCGAGGCGCGGGATGCTGGCCCGCCGAAAGCAGATGAATAGTCTTCCGGGCCAGAAATGCAGAGGCTAACCCTTCTTTTGGGCCTTCTTCCACTTTTGCCCATCTCGCCCTCTGTGCAGCCGCGATTCTCCTCCGCGCGGATAGCGACATCGTGCGTGTTTTGCGGGCGGTGATTGCAACAACTTTCTGCCCTTTAGCCTTCGCCCAGCGAGCGCGCTGCGCAGCGGCGATCCGCGCCCGACCTGAGGCGGAGATGGCTCTGCCTCTCCGGGTGTTGCTCGCGCCGGTCAGCGCTGAGAGCGCGTTGCCGAGACGTTCGAGTTGAGACGCGAGACGGTTGCGTTCCTGCTGGAGTTGATTCAGGACGGAGTTCAGATTTGTCATGGCAGGGCATTGTACTAGAGAGATTTAAGACGGGCGACAATTCCGCCTTTATTCCGTGGCCATAACCGAGGTTCAATAATGTTCGCACGTTTCCTCCCCGATGCTGGGCACACCGTCCGCTGTGCGCCGCGTCACATCTACTGCCCTGATTCTCATGCTACGCTCCGGTGCGGCTCAGTGTGGCGGAACCGAATGGCGGTCAAGGTTTCGATTACGGGTGTGCTTTCGATGCCTCGCAAGGCAGCGCTGCAATTAATCGAGCGAACCAATGCACATTTCAGTGCTGAAGTCACCTATGACGTTAACTACTTGGTGGCTTCACGGTTCGACACCAACAAAGCGAAACGTGCGGCGAAAATTGGGCATCCGTAATTTCTGAAGCCGAGATGCTCGACTTCATCGCGAAGGGTTTCTTCCCTGAAAACAGCAAGCCAATTCGACCTCACACCTACCCGCCGAACTTTCGGGATGATGAGATTGTGTGGACCGAAGAACTTTCTCCGTCACGTTTATGCTTTCTTGAGTACTCCGACAACGAAGGTACAGTGACGCAGCGTTTCGTCTTGCTCGCTCGCAAAGGTAAAGGTAGCAACGGCCACGAATATCTGGGAGCGTTCGACAACGAGAGACTCAAGACTTTCCGGCTAGATCGCGTCCTAAAACTTGAGGAGTTGTAGCAGGCAGGGGAAACGTAGACGCGGCTGGGTCGGCGGCGGAAGGCGGGAATATCCTTGCCTTTGCGGATCGTGTCTTAAACACTCTTCCGGCCTAGAGCAGTCCTTCGTGAACGCGCCGTCAGTCTTGTACTCAGCTTCTTTGAACGGATGCCCAAACGGTTCCTGTACCGCCCTGAAGAAGACTTCATTGCTGTCACCGGGAGTCGCTTGCTCTTTACTCCACGCTCTATCGCTAGCACTTTCGGATCGTATCGGCGTACATCATCCATCGTGGCAGCCTGAACCATTTTGTCGGCAGCCTTCTCAATCTGCCTCTTGTCCTCGCGAGTGACTCGTCCGTAAAGCTTGCGCCACAGATCAGTGATGGCTAGTTCAATGGCCTTTCTAACTGCGGTAGTCGTGAGCATTCCAACTAGGAAAGCGTCCATGGTTGAACATTAGATAACCGAGCGGGTGGGCGGATCAGTGATGAATGTCACTGGCCTATGGGCGATTCGATACAGCGAGGTCCGACCCCATTCAACGCGACCCTACCGCAGTGCGTGCAGGTCCAAACGCTCCAACGAACAGAATCAGTCTCGATGGCTTGACAAGTGCGCGCGTGAGACTAGAGTAGGCTGGCATGAACGTCAACAGAGCTGTTCTGTATCTCGGCTGTTTCTCCATTGGAGTCATCGCCGGGTTGCGCTCGCTGACGGCACCAGCACTGGTGAGCTGGGCAGCCCATCTCGGGTGGCTTGACCTCAGCCGTTCATGGTTGTCGTTCCTCGGTTCGAGGACCGCAACAATTATACTGTCGCTTCTCGCACTCGCCGAGCTGGTGGCCGACAAGCTGCCGAAAACACCAAAGCGAACCAATCTGGTACCTCTCGTATTCCGGGCGATCACCGGAGGATTCTCCAGCATGGCGATCTGCGCGTCGGCTCATCAGTCACCGATAATCGGCACGTTCGCGGGTGTCCTCGGCAGTATTGCCGGTGCGTTCGCTGGTTATGAGATCCGCCATCGTTTGGTGGAAGCGTTTGGGCTTCCGGACTTTGGCGTGGCGGTGGCGGAAGATCTCGCCGCAGTCGGCGGCGCTTTCCTGATCGTCTCCACTATGTTTTAGGAGCTGGGGCAAGGAGAGAAACGAAAAAGCGGCCCGACTCCGCTCGGAGCCTTGCCGCCCGATTGCGCTGGGGGAGGCGCACAGTTCCTCTCATCAATGCTGCCCTTAGGTTCCTGTTGTGTCGGCGATGGCAGTCACGATTCGCTGTGACGCTCTCTGCGCCGGGGTCAATGAGCGTAATGGCGATGTTTGTGCGCCGGGCTAAACCGGTATGAAGCAGAGGAGGAAGAAGCCTTACAAAGAAGGAGTAGCGATCCACTTTGGCCCCGAGTTTTGCGTTGGGCATCGCGAGGTGCACGGCGAAGCCTAAACAGGGGAATAGGCGGGGTGGGAGATTGAGCTGCGAAAATATACAACCCGGACGCCGACGCAGTTAGCATGTGCGGAAGGCAACACGGACAATGGCGATAGCGCGAGCCCTTGTTGGTCCGGCGTAGTCGAAGGCCCCAGGCACGCCTAGAAACCTCAAACACGAGAACCGGGAGACCTCGGAGATGCCTGCGGTGAACCTCAGCCGCAGGACGGCGGGAGAAGGCTCAGGCCGTACGGCCCGCGTGCACGTCTGCGAGGAGTCGGAGCGGCATATTACCGATGAATCATTCGAACAAAGACGGAAAGCTCGTCAGCGGAGAGTGAGGAGGGAAGGCTGCTGATCAAGGAGACCACTTTCCCATCTGGCACGTTCCCGACTCAGAGCGGGTGTGTTCGTGTCCCACGGGTGGGCGAGTGTGCGGACAAGCTCCACGCTTGGCCGTTATTCATCTGCGATAAGAGCCGCATGCGCTAATGAGCGCTCGTGCGGATCCGCGCGGGGGGCGATCAGCGATGGTCGTCCCTACCGCGACCTCATAACCAAATGGTTCTGAGTGAAATCGTGTTCTCGCCATTTATCGCACGCCAAGCACAATCTTCATCAGTTCGGGACCAAGATCGGAAGCAAGATGGTCGCCGTTGAGATTGATCAGTACGACTACACCGGCACGCTGCTCGGGAGCCCTCATTATGAAGGTGTTCGTTCCCCACTCGCCCGTTGCGAAGATTCAATGCGCCGAGTTTGGTTCGATTCTTATTGTTGCGGTGACCTGGCCGAGTTCTCTCCGGTTCGCCTCCGGACCAAGGACAAGGATCGAGACATATCTTCGGCCGATCATGAATGCGTAGTAGAAGCCAAGTTCTTGGCCCGAATCACCGCGCCGAACGAGCTCCTGCACCAGCACTTCGGTCCCGCCCGCAGCCTCGTTGTGCCAGCCACCACGCTTCTTGAAACCGCCGCCATCCATTGCACCCTGAAGCGAAGGCTGTGCATCCCTTCTTATATTGACCTGCTCGTCGGCATGAAGCGGAAATGAGCTGAGGACAACTAAGTTGTCGCCGCAACGGAGCGAGAGACTGAGTCGCCGGGGAAGCTGAGTCGACCGAGCGATCGCCCGAGGCTCATCGGCGAACGTACAGGCTGGGTCCAGTTGGAGTTCGAACCCGATCACATGGTTGAGATATTTCCCTTTCTCCAGGCTGCCGAGAATGGCTGGACGACTGGGCGTGTCGGCCACAGCGGGAGACTGCGCTCTTACTGCGCATGGGACAATGAACACAGACAAAAAGAAAAATCTAAGCAGCAAGGTGGCCTCCGCGAAACATCCGAACTGAGTTCATCTTCAAAAGTCCGAGCAGTTGAAACATGACAGCGGAGATTCTAACCCACAGTTGGTGAAACATCGCCATTACGCTTACTGACCGAAAGCGGCGAGCACTGTTCACAAAACCTCGCTGCAACCAATGCCGCAAGTTGCTGATTCTGCGTCGACCGTTTTACGGCATCATGGCGTTCAAGATTCATCTGTTTACTGAACATCAAATCCTGCTGGCCGCGCAGAAAATGTGCACGGCCAGTGAGATGCCTCAACTTGACAGCCTAGTAAGTGCGGCCATCCGTGGGCACGAGGACAAAAAATCAGGTCCTTACCCAAGCGATCTGATCAGCGCTTTATGGCGATTCGAAGCCAAACACTACTGCTAGCCTTGACATCCCGAATCCGCTTGACCCAGCCAGCCAATCGCCAATAGAGTCTCCCGCTGGGAGGGCTCCCCCATGCCATCACCTCCTTGCGACAGACATACGAACTTGGAGATGGTCCCATTCGGCCAGACACTCATAGATGTCTGCCCGGTCCCCAGTTGCGGTCGGTGCCACGACGACCAAGGTTATTTTGAAGTTGTCGATGGCAAGCTTGTGCGAGGACAGATTAGCGCGCCAAGCAGGTTGTTTGTGGCAACGGAAAGAATTGTGAAAACTCTTCGCGCAAGCGCGGGACGCTAGGTGCCCTTTCGCCGAAACTTACCCTCATGCACTCTCGCCTCATACCACAGTGCGAGTTCAACGCGATTACTCACACCGACCTTGTCGTAGATGATGCCGAGATAATTCCGAACAACATGCTGGCTCATGCCCAGCTTCTTCGCTATTTCCCGGTTCTTGAAACCCTTGGCCACCAGTTCGATAACATGCAGTTGACGCGGGCTCGGCGTACGGTTGTCCTCGTGAATAAATATCCCTCCCCTCGACACTTCGGGCGGGAAGGGCTGTAGAACGCATTTTGGGGAGGTGGAGGAGGTGGGTCTGTTAGATTGCAGCAGAGTTAGACCGAAGTCAACATTCAAACGAAGGAGAAGGTGCTCAGCTACTTCGCCTTGTCATCCCTGAGCGACCATGGCTTGCTCTCTAGCGTTAGCAGCCGCTCAAGCTCCGCCGCGAGAGCCTTCAGTCCGATTCCCAACGAGTCCAGATATACTCGCAAGCTAATGATGGCTATCGATGTTCCAGAATTGCGTCGAAGGGCAGAAGCGGGTAGTTGTGCGGCCCAATCCATACTGGGCGGCTGCTACTTATACGGGTACGAAGTCGAGGTCGACTACAAAGAGGCATTCCGGTTTCTGTCGGCAGCCGCCAATCAAGGCTCTTCACGAGCCATCCTCAATCTGGGTCGGATGTACGCAAAGGGTTTGGGAATCAGTCAGGACATTCAGGAGGCAATTCGTTTGTTTGAGGCGGTTGGTAGACCTTCCAAGAGTACGGATGCTTTTGCTGCGCGGATCGAACTTGGCCGAATCTTTTCTCGTGGTGTAGGCGTACCCGTCGATAAAGACGCTGCGCTCAAGTGGTATGCAGCTGCTATTGAAATCGGTGGGGATGACAACGACGATGCAGAAAAGCTACGCGAAGCCCGTGAGTACGTGGACCAAGCGGCATCCTAAATGATGAAATCAGCCTCTTTACGCTCAGAACGCCTCAATGAGCGATATAGAGATTTTGCAACAGTCACTGCCAGTTGGCTGGCTTCTGCACGAACCCTTTATCGTTTTAGATTGCGCAAGCAATTTTGTTATCTGCGGTTTGCTTTCAAACAGTGGGTAGCAGGTCGGCAACGCTTTGGTCAGGCACCGAGCTTCGCTAGGCAGCCCGCAGAGAGGGAGTGGAGCAAGGGCATCGACGGTATCCAAGTGATTTGAAAGCCTAGCCCCCGGCTGGAAAGCCAGAGTCAGCGAAGCGATTGAACGGACCAATCTCTTGACAATCTTTTTGCGGCCTTATGACAAGCCGTCCGATGACTTTTGGTAGGCTCGCACCCTGCGGAGTAACCCTTAAGAAAGAGGATAGCCCCTCAATAGGGACACTTTTCCGGCGCGACACCTCCAATGCGGGTGGAGAATTGAGGAACATCCTGAAACGTCTCGTTGAGCATACTGCGATAGCAATTGCAGGTGGTGTTATCTTTTCAATGCTGGTGGGGTTGGCCTTCGATGGCGTTCTGTGTGCCCTCGGGTCTGAAGGAACGATTCGCCGCCTAGCCTCTGCATGGTACGGACCTGCGATCTGGTGGCCTGGCACACTCGGCTTTTTTGTGAATCGCCGCATGCTTCATCGGGCAGCATGCTTTGTCTGGTTGCCCGGCTTGGTTTGGCTGGCTTTGGGGATTCTGAGCATCGCGACATCTTGGGGTCCGGTGGAAATGTCATCAATGACACATCTCAGGGTCGAACTTTTTCCTATGACTCGCAGCGACTATGACGGCTGTGCTTTGAACCAATGCCTCGGTCCGCTACTGTGGACGTGGCCAGCTCTCAGCGCGGTCACTTATTCGATTGGCGCGGCACTCGGACTTCTGTCGCAATCTGACAGACGATCCGCCTACGATCATTTCGAATACCTCACGATTCTAAGTCTGAAATAGATGTGGTTGGCCCTCGGCTTTTCATGAGGCCAGACTCATGGACAATTTCACGCAGGTCCATGAGAGTTCCTCTGGGGTGCCGCGACTCGATGTCCTGATAAATAGCCTACACAGACTTCAGGTTCGCCACGTTCACGGTGGGCACAAGTTCGCGGGGCATGTCCGACGGGCCAAAAACGAGGTTCGTGCAAATCTCGTCGCAGGGCAACGGAGTCTCGTCGGCAGAGTGAGGGCGGTAGGCCGTTGATCAAGGAGAACGCTGGTCAACCTGACACGCGCCCGACTCAGAGCGGGGAACGCGTGTCCCAGGGGTTAATAGGCGCGCGGGAAAGCAGCACGGGGTAATAAGGAGATGAAGTTCACAGCCTTGCTCCATTATCTGACCGTCGACTTGCTGCGGGAAGGCTACCCCATTAACAGCAATGTTGTGCCCTTCCTTTTTGCTAGCTCCGAATTGGAAACGGTCTTGGGACACCAACTCCGTGTGTAGATCGAGCGCTGGGTGGCGCAGCTAACACGACAAACCTTAGTAACCTTCAGCTCACTTACCGCTGTCACCTGTTCCCCTGCGACACGCCGTCCTAACATTGACCGGACGCCATGTCATCCTGGTACAGAGTGGACATTCCGCCGAGTGAGTGCTGCCGCGACGGCAAGGCTGATCTGCTGCAAGCGGCCTTTGAGGTCATGTTCCTCACCAGGCGCAGCCCCAGGGATGCGGCTCTGTTCGAGTGGCACGATGAATCACTCCAGACCAACGTCTTCTTCTTTTCTCCGGAAGCAGCAGCGATGGTTGAGACTCTGATTGAGCGCTTCGGAGGAATTGAATGTAGTCCGCCAGTTCTTTCCGAGCGGCTGGTGTTACTGGTCGGACACCCGAGCGTGAGGGAAACACTGCTCGACACAACCCAAAGGTAACTTCAGCCTGTTTACTTTCCGGCCATACCCCTTGTGCCCCCCACGTTTTAGCCATTTCCCTCAGCATCCAGCGTCGGCATTATAAGCAGGACATGAGAAAGACCATTAGCCCGCTTCTAATCGGACTTTGCCGGAATACAGAGGGGCAAGACGTGGCCGAATACGCGATCATGCTGGCGGTCGTCCTCGTGATTGTAGTCGGCACCGTACGGGTGATCGGATCGAACGCCGGTATTGTCTTTTCTCAGGTCGCCAGTGGGATTCAATGAGCACTGCAGCTCGGCTCGCGCATTCACCTCATCTGCTCTGCAAGGTCCGTATCGAGCTTGACCTGTCGAAGAATTCGAGATTGAAAGATATGTACAGGCATCCCGAGTTCCACCGGGAAATCAGGATTTATCTGCGACAGAACGATCTGGAAATATCGAATCAGTCAGTGAACCCACAAGGTAGGATCACAAAGATCGAGATGACAGGATCAGCAGTTGGTTTGCGATCGTTCGTTGATCGCTACTTGTATACTGATGCTCTTGGTATCGCCTACAGCATGGATTACCTTTAAGATTACCCCGAGCGGGAGTAGCACGTTGCAGTGCGCTGGGAGTCCATCCCGGAAATGGCGGTGCAAGTCCGCCGTCCCGCTCTAATCGGACATGGCCACTAAAAACATCAAACGGCTCATTCGGAGAGATGCGCTGCCTTTCACCTGCCCTTCGTGCGGTGCGAAGCCGAGAGAGCGATGTATGTCGTTAGCGGGACACGTGCGACGCGATCCGCATCGCGAACGTCGGAGCAAGGTACCAAATCAGCCAGCAGCCGCTCTCATCGGACCTGCCTCTCGTAGCTGAACACACCCATCTGCTGCTGGTCGTCTCCTCGCATGCCTTCTTCTTATCAGTTCGCGCTGTGGAAACAAGAGAGTCTTCTGGTACGCCGTGTACACTGTTGGGCGCAAGGAGAAGAGAGAAGTATGGGATTCTTCGGTAAGCGCTCGACGAGACGGTCAATCGAGGACCCTGACTTTGGTCGTATCACAGAAGGAAAGGCCGAGTCTTGGGGAGGGGATGGATTCCAGCTTTGGGGAGGCACTTCAATTCAAGTGATGATTGATGCAGGTCCGGAGGGGCCATCCGCAGAACAGCGGTCATTCGTTCGCTCTCTTCGTGGGGATGAGGGAATTCGAGTGAGAATTGAGCGGCCGTTGCAATGCATGCCAAAGCGACCACAAACAGAATGGGGGCTCTTCGACTTTCCGGCATCTTTCTACCTCAATCTCCGCTTCGCAAGACATGGAGGGTCAGGTTCGACATGGAAGGAGAGGAACATTACTGGTACGGCGCTGAGGTCGAGGGATCACAGCGCATTGTCCCTTTCGCGGAGGACTGAGTGACACTTTCTGAAAGCATCCAATAAATAGAGACAGCCGCTTTGTCCGACTGAGTTTTTCCGCAGCGTGCTACAACTGACCATGAATAGCTCCATCGAACATGCACTTGTGAGTTTCGACAAGAAAGACTTCTAAAGCTAAGCTGTGGTTATGACCGGTCTTTTAATAGCTGCTCTCATTGTCGCTGCTCTCTGGGCTGGTAGTCGTGTGATGGCTCGCGTTAACCACCCTTAGAGAGCTTCGACCTGCAAGTTCCTGCCGCGCCCGACTGCGGGATGCCTCCTTGCGGTTGCCAATATAAGTGTGCTTCCATCAAAGACCAATTCGGGTTATTCTTTCCACACCCTCCCCTGTTCCCCTCCTCCTGACGCTGCTCGAATCGAGGCATTGTGTTGGCTTTCGAGCACGAACAGCGTATTCGCGCCCTCATCAAAGCCTTCGCGGGAGAGAAGGACCCTGAAAAGTTGAAGGCCCTGGCAGCAGAACTTCAAAGACTGCTGACTTTGGAGAGCAAGCCGTGGCTGGTAGAGGATCGGGAGGCAAGCTAATCGGCCTCCTCCATTTGGATGTTTACTAATGCCTAACTCTGCCGCGATCTAACGTCTCCACCTTCCCCTCGCCTCCCCCCAATTAGTTTGCTGCCCTCCCACCAGAGTCATGAGGGGAGGGATATTTATTCACGAGGACAACCGTAGGCCGAGCCCGCGTCAACTGCATGTTATCGAACTGGTGGCCAAGGGTTTCAAGAACCAGGAAATCGCGAAGAAGCTAGGCATGAGCCAGCATGTTGTTCGGAATTATCTCGGCATCATCTACGACAAGGTTGGCGTGAGTAATCGCGTTGAACTTGCCCTGTGGTACGAGGCGCGAGTGCACGAGGGGAAGTTTCAGCGGAAGGGCACCTAGCGTCCGGCCCTGGCGCGAAGAGTTTTCACAATTCTTTCCGTTGCCACATACAACCTGCTTGGCGCGCTGATCTGTCCTCGCACAAGCTTGCCATCGACAACCTCAAAATAGCCTTGGTCGTCGTGGCACCGTCCGCAACTGGGGACCGGGCAGACCTCTATGAGTGTCTGGCCGAATGGGACCATCTCCAAGTTCGTATGTCTGTCGCAGGGAGGCGATGGCATGGGGGAGCCTTCCCAACGGAAGACTCTATTGGCGATTGGCTGGCTGGGTCAAGCGGATTCGGAATGTCACGGATGGCAGTAGTGTTTGACTTCAATCGCGATAAAGCGCTTGATCAGATCGCTGGGCGTCCCTGAAGAGTGTAGAATGCTACGACGCTCGGGTCTGCTTGGGGCGTTCAGCGAGCTCGGTAGGACCTTTCCCTTCGGCCTATTCGTGAAAGAAACGCAATCCGTATGCTCCGAACTGCATGTCTCGTTCTGCTGTTGCTGTGGCTGATCGGGTTTGCTTACCAGGCATACCATGGGTGGCTTCGTTCATGTCATGTTGGTGCTGGCCGTCGTGATTGGCCTGATCGGCCTAGTGCGCGGGAAGAACTCCTAAATGCGGTCTGGAGAGTGCGGGCTTCGCCGCGCTGTCCGGTCGTTCTCGCGGGGTGTGCTGTGGAACAGACCAATTTAATGACAGCAATTGCAAAGTTAGTACTGGCCGGTGAGCGAGCCGGATTCACGGTCGAGCAGATGATTCAACTCCTCCAAACGGCACCAGCATAGAGGTCTTGTTGAGCATGATCGAATGGCGGCTACTGCCTTGTGCCTCGGAGCCCTGCTCCTCACGCTGGAGATGTAAAGAAACTTTTACCCGCCCAGGAACCCCGGGCAGACCTAATGATCCGGCGCGTCCAAGTTCGTATCGGAGTCTCGCGCAATGCACGCAAGTCCGGAAAGGGCGGCTAGTTTTGCTCTCGAAAACCTGCGCTCATGCACTCGCGCCTCGTACCACAACGCTAGTTCGACGCGATTGCTAACACCAACCTTGTCGTAGAGTTGCTGCGGCAGAGCTGGTTTTTGGAGAAGCGCGGGGAGCAGCCAATGACACACATGGCTCACCTGGCTTAGAGCCGCAAGCGCGACAGGCAATCATCAACGCATGTCTGGGGACAAGTCTCTTGCGCTTTATGGCATGGATTGAGGATCGTGCATCGGTCGCCGGATTTTTTACGAAAACCGAAAAAGCGAAAATCAATGAACGCTAATGTTGCCGGAATCTCTACATTAGCATGCGATAATGCCGCTCATGCAATTGGCTGTAATCCGAGAACGCGTACATGCTCTACAGCAGGAGATCTCCAGACTTCGGGTTGAAAACGCAAGCTATGTGCGCAAGCACCTTCATTCGGCGCTGGAAGCTCGTGAGCACCGACTGAGAGAAGCGCGGTTGCAAGAGATCGTCGAAGAACTTGGCAGGCTCACAAAGACGAAAATCCTTTGACGCTGCAGCTGCCTCACAGATCGGCAAAAAGTGGATGCGGTTTGAAATTCGGAACAAGTGGCATCTGAAATCTCACTAGATCAGAAGGGCCGTAGGACTGGTTTTCGCCACACTCGTCACATCGAACAGTAAAGAGTTCCATCTGTGGCGGCGGCGTGAATTCATCTGTTTCGCATAAGGCGATCTTGTGGCCACTATAGATATTTTGCTGTTCATGAAATTTGCGATTCTTGCAGATCACGACCCAATAGTACGCTTCCAGCTCTCCGTCTTTCGAGATGACCTGAAAGGCACTGTAATTTCCAGTGATGGATCGTGGTGTCACTACCGTTCCAGCGGCGTCGCTCTTTCCCTTAGTCGAGCTGTTCGGAATGCACGGCCAGACTTTTCCCGGCAGGTGGCGAGGACCGCTCGCTCGACCTACGTGGGTGGAAGACATGGCATCCTTGACTATCAGTTCCATCGGGCCAACGCGAAAATCTGAAGGCAGGATGTCACGAAATCGGAAATGCAGCCAGCCCTGTCGTGGAACTCCACATTCCAGCGGATCGGCCGTGTATAGCTCGGACAATTTCTCTTGGACCGCCCGAACCTTATCTGTATTCCACTCGTCCTTCACGAGACTACCGAGTCGCCAATTCTCCATATCCGAGCTGACTCGCTCGCCGACCTTGCGGGAACCGTCACGCGCTCCTATTGTCAGCTGAATCGGCTCCACAATCTGCAACGGCAGGTCAGTTTCGTTCAGTAGCCAGCAGTTTAGGAATACCTCGAATTCGAGCCCCGATTCGTCCGTGTTTCCAATCTCCTGGAACTTCCCATTCCGCTGTGGACGAGCATGAACCTCTTTCAGCAGAACCAGCACACGTGCCGTTTCGCGAACTCGCTCGCTTTTCTGCGCAGCATCTTTCTGGGTTGTACCCCTTGCTTCAGAAACAACAAACATAACGAAGCCTACGACCAGGCACACAGCTGCGAATGCAAGCCCCGGAGCACCGCCTGCGACGAAACCCAAGCCTGCACCGACAGCTAAAATCCCCAGTCCAAGACGCCTAGTTTTTGACATGTGCGACGCCCCGACGCACTCGCAAAGGCATGACCTCAGAACGATCGGCTGAATTTCAAGAAGGGCGCTAGCGTGACTAGAGAAAGGATTGTACGAATTCTTGGTCCGATGGTCCAACCCGAAGACGGCCGCGGGCGCAAGGAGCCATCCGAACGACACGCGCCGGGATGCCGCAAAGACCGATCTCGCATGATTTATTAGCTCGCCCGGGCCTGTGCTATCCTTTCCGGCAAACCTAGAGAGACGCCAGAAACGAGCCGCCTCCATTACTCCAATTGGGGCGGCTTCTTTGCTATGTGACGCAGATCACTGACGTCCAAGTCTAGTTTCCATACTCTCTCCGAAACCTACACCGAGGCACGGTAAGGCTGCCTCCAGACCGGCCTCGTCGCGCTCTTGGTTTCCATCGGGAGGGTGAGCCGTGGAAAAGTCGATCATGACCGCGATCGAAAAGCTCGTGCTGGCTGGCGAGCAGGCTGGATTTACTGTGGAGCAGATGATTCAGATTCTGCGAACCGGCGAGAGCGTTGAGGCTCTCCTCCACATGATCGAGTGGCGACTCTCACCTCTACCCGTTGAGCCACGCTCCTGCCGCTGGATCATGTAACCACCCAGAGACGAGCAGGTCCAGGAGCTGTTCGAAGCATTACATCAACTGACTCGGCACTTACGTTGGCTCCCGGCTAAGGTCCATTCTGTGCTATCGTGTGCGAATCCCATATCGTTACACCTCGGGCCGTCTCACCATGCCTGAAGGGCGGGACGGCTTTTATGTTTGGACTACGTCATCCATCTGAACGAGGTTCTGTAAACGTCTTTTTACGTGCCGGGACTTGGGGAATTCTCATCATTACAGATGCCCAACCGTGGCCTGAGTTCTCCGACATGATGCTGTTGACTCTCGTGGGGGAGGGCTCCTCGGCAACTCTTGCGGTACTCAGGCCACCGTTTCGCAAGATATTCTAGCAGTCGCCGCCAACTGACCTCGAAGGCTCGTTGACGAGATGAATTGAGAACCGGTGGGCGCTTCATCTGCGTGATGCAGGCTTCCGCCAGAGGCGCAGCGCGAGACAGGGGCCTTTATCGAATCTTCGTCTTCGTCAGCTGGCTGAGCTCGTCGATGATCTGTTGCAGCCGAAGTTCCCGTTGCCGTTGCGCGTGTTCTTCCACTACCGAGTGGATATGACTTGCTGAGATAGCGTTCGTTTTCGGCGCGCAGTCCTGCGATCTCAGCCTGCAAAGCCGTCACGTGTGCGCGGATCGCCGCCTGAGCGGAATATATCGGTCGATAGTTGCGCTAACTTGCGGCCAGCATTTTTGTATGTGCTCCTGCCATCCCTCCAAGATGCTGAAGATCAGCGCAAACGTTGCGCACAGTCCTGCGAATAGGCCCGAAAGTCCAATTAAGCTTCTAGCTGTCGGGGAATTGGTCATTGATCGGCCAAATTCCCAAGCTCCTAGAGCCCTTCTCTTGCTGAGCCGCGACGCGCTTTTCTCCATCAAAACGACTTGGCCACGCGCCGCCGCGATGGGAGCACGTACTCGCCAGTTCTTACTGAAGCCGTACGATCCATCGCGGCATTGCGCAGAAGCGCCCGCAGGTGCGGTTGAGCAGTTCTCTGGCCTGGGAACTGTTTGGTCGTCTTTGTTCTGGTATGTGCCGTTGTCAATGCAGGAAGGTTGAGGCTGTCTGGGTCGAGCATTCGCCGTTGCTGTAAATCCAGAAATCGACGGTGTCGACGGCTGAGTTTGTTGCGCCTGGCTAGGCTCTAGCAATTGGCACACAAATGGTGAGCGGGAATGCAGGAACTCTTCTCATAATGAACCCCGGCCAAGATTTCATCACCTAAGAGCAGGCATGGGTACGTTACGCCCGATGTGGTCCTGTTGACGCGGTCTGAGTTTGTTACTAATGTTGCGTGGCCAGACTAACGAATCGCCTTCATGACGAGCTGCGTCGAAAAGAAGGATGTACCAGCTCCGTAACTGACATGCAGCCGTTCTGCTTTGAAGTCCGAGATGGAGAACGTTGCGGGAGATAGCGACTGCGTCTCTCAGAGTAAAATGACTCGGGTTTGCCCGTTCGCCGTTATAACGCTAAGCAAGAATATGACGCTTTTTTGACAACACCGAGACAAGTAGTCCACCAAGCCTTGCTACGCTGCGGCTACTTGGAGGAGTTACTATGAACTCCTTTCCGTTGAAAGCAGCGTTTGTCTGCGGATTGCTTATCACTCCCGTCTTGTTGGCCCAGAACTTCAGCATTCCTCCAGTAAAAACATGCACGGTGACATCCATTGGAGGAGTGCCGATTGCTGGCCTGGCATGTGGCGGATCGTCGCATGGACTCGGTTGCACTGCAGGCGCGCTCTACAACTGTAAAACGGGACCTGTTGGAACGCAGAATAACTGCACGCTCGCACAAGCGTGCTCGATTGGCTGTATCACGAAAGGATCGCCGAATCCGCTGGCTGACAAGTGTTTCTCAGGGACAGTGCCTCTTACCCTTTCAACTAATAACATCCTGGGCGGGGAAGACCTGGCTGCAACGGT
>Ga0210401_10001550_pt1 | contig 26515 bp, 24 predicted proteins | sample IncBWH32MmetaG_FD_150866 | JGI IMG/M metagenome (GOLD analysis project Ga0210401, IMG submission 150866) | Forest soil microbial communities from Barre Woods Harvard Forest LTER site, Petersham, Massachusetts, United States - Inc-BW-H-32-M | ecosystem: Environmental > Terrestrial > Soil >...
CCTGATGCGCAAGATTGCCAATACGCTCTCCTGATTCTCAGTCGCTCTCATTGACTCACAATTCTGCTTTACCGGGTTCGCTGGATTGTCGCCTCGCGAACCCGCTTCTAGACTGAATCGTTGTTACAGAGCAAACCCGGCCCTGCTGAAATCTCGCTTGGAAAGGATCGAATCATGGCCGAACAACAAAATCGCTGTTCCTGTGGTAAGACCTTTAACTCGCAGAGTGAGTTGAAGGAACACCAGCGGAATTGCAAGGACGCGCAGCAGAAAGAACAGCGGTAAGAATCTTCGCTGAGCCCGGCGCGCCACCTGCTAAAGATCTCAGGTGCGCCGGCGCTCAGCCCTTGTCCCATGTACAACGAGCTCCTGGCCGCGCTGCAAGCGCCCGCAATTCCTTCAAACTCCTTCGCGATCAACTGGAAAGAAATCGCGCTAGGCAGAAGCCTGCGCCTGCTGGTCGTCGTTCTGGTTGTTTTCGCCTCCTACCGCGTCGCGAAGTTCTTCATCCATCGCTACGTCGCGCGTCAACCGGCATCGGGTACCCGCTCGGAACTGCGTCATCGCCAGCAGGTCCGCACCGTCGCCGACCTCGGCCTCAGTACACTAACGGGCCTTGTCGTCGCCTTTACGGTTCTGACCACGCTCGATATCGTCGGCATCAACGTAACGCCGTTCGCGGCCGCCGCCGGCCTGATGAGCCTTGCGATCGGATTCGGCGGCCAATACCTGGTCCGCGATCTCATCAACGGCGCCGTCATCATTTTCGAAGACCAATATGTCGTCGGCGACGTCGTAAGAATTGGTGATCTCTCCGGTCGGGTCGAACACGTCACTTTGCGCCGCACCGTCCTTCGCGCAGACTCCGGCGCGCTGATCAGCATTCCCAACGGAGGCGTCGCCAATGTCGTCAATCAGAGCCGCGATTGGGCACATCTCGCCATCGACATCGTCGTGCCGCGCGAAAGTGCGACCGATCAAGCGAATGCCGCGCTCGAAGAAGTCACCAAATCGATCAAGGACGATCCGGAAATGAAAGGCGCTTTGGTGGGAGGTCTGCAGATGCTCGGCGTTGAGATCATCGACGACAAAAACGCGACCATGCGCATCGAAGGCAAGGCCGCTCCCGAACGCCGCGACGACGTGATCCGTGAAATCCGCCGCCGCGTTCGCGCAAAATTCGCAAGTGAAAAGCTGTTGCTCGGCAGCGTCCAGGTCACATCCTAGCAAGACACCGCTGAGACTTAACTATCCTCTTGTCCCGGCAATCAGCAAGGCGATCCCGCCGATCAACGCAATTCCACCCAGCCCCGGCGGCAGCGACACGTCGTGATTCTCCGTCTTCGTTGCGTGAATCGGACCGACATCCAGGACGCGCTTCTGGGTGCGATAGGTAAATCCCTGATAGGCAAGTGAGACAATTCCGAGCACGATCAACAGAATTCCCGCTATCGCGGCGGTCTTCATGGTCAAACCTCCCGCTTCTCACGGCAAAATCAACTTCCTGTGTCACGTCCGCAGAATAAAGGGCAGCGTCGCCGAAGTGCCGCTGCCCTTTCGCGAATAATTAACGTCCCGCGGCTTTCTTTTCCGGCTTCCCGGTACCTTGCTGCTCGCGGATCTGGGCGTTCGCGTCGTTATAGGCAAGCCCATCGACGAACGTGTCGGCTTGCTTCTGCGCCTCTTCCTTGGCGATGCCGTAGCGCTCCTGAATCACGCCGATCAACTGGTCACGCTGTCCGGCGATCATTTCAAAATCGTCGTCGGTGATCTTGCCCCACTTCTCGCGCAACTTCCCTTTCGACTGCTTCCATTGGCCCTTCAATTGGTCCCAATTCATGTATGCCTCCCGGGGATCGCTCTGCCATTCCAGCAGACCACGCCCGCGCGCCACCGCGAATACGGCGACACATTGAGATCACACCTCCATTTGTCTGAGGAAAACCTTAGGCTAGTAGTAATTTGCTGTGGGACCGGGACTTACGTTGCGCAAATCAAATATTGTGCATTTCCCTTGCCGCTCGCCTTCGCTGGCAAACGTTTGTCGCAAATAGTCGACCGTCGCGTCGCGCCGCGGAAAATCAAAAACCACCACGGCGCCCAAATTCAAATTACGAATCGTTCCCGCCACGCTTGCGCGATCCGCGGCCAAATCCGGCGACGCGCCATCTCGATCCTGCACCGCTCGCAGCGAACGCATCATCGGCTCGCTCCAATACTTATCCCAAATTGAATCCGGCCCATAGGACACATATCCATCCGCCAGCGCATACCGCGCGGCGTCCCCCACCTGCATCCACATCGCACGCACCGGGTACGGCCACTCCAATTCCGGCACAGTCAGCACCGTGCTTCCCGCCACATCGGCCGGCACGGCGCATCCGTCCATCGGTATTGCAAATCCGCGATACCGAGCTGCCGCGTCTGAAGTCGCCACCGGAAACGGCACCCAAATCAGATCCAGCAAGAGCAACGCGCAAATAATCGCCGCGATCGCCGACCGCCGCACTCCCGCAAACCGCCGCATCAGATGCGCAAACCCCATTGCCGCCAGCGCCGCGAAACACAACATCGCGATCACGTGAAAACGCGCGGGCGCGGAAATGAATCTCCCAAACGGTGAAAGATAGAAGAGAAATCCCGGCCCGGGTACTCCGCTGTCGCGTCCCCACACGCGAATGTGCGGCCCGAGCGAAAGCCCCCAGAAAACCATCGCGCCCACAAACAATCGCGTCGTCCATCGTCGGTTCTCTCGCCGCCCGGTCCAAACCCCGATCGCCGCCAAAACCAAAATCACCGGTCCAAGATAAACGACGCCCTCATATCCCGCCCCAAATAGCCCTTCGTTCCATGCACGCGAATATCTCCCCAGCACCATATGATTCCAACTCGGCACGATCCACCCCAGCACCTCCGCCGAATGCTGCTCGACCAAATCGAGCCCGCGCGAACGCGGCCGGCCGGCCGGATTCGCCCACATCATCCAAAACAGCGGCGAAAACAGAGCCGCAAATGTCGCGCCTGCCGTCACCAGCGGCTTCCAGACGCGCGCCGCAAGCCGCAATCGGTCTATCGCCAAATCCACGCACAAAACCACCGCCGTCAGCAAAATGCAAAACACCGTGTAGTTATAGTGCGCGAGCGCTGTCAGAAACAGCGCCAGGCCCGTCACAACACCGCTCATCCATCGCGCGTCCGCCCGCCGCAGCAGGGTGTCGAGCGCCAAAAGATAAAGGGGAATGGGAAATGCGGTTACCAGACTCAAATGTCCGAGCGCCTCGCCGATCAGGAACGGACTGAATCCGAAGCAAACCCCACCAACGACCGCGGCGAAAAAATTCCCACAGATCCGCAGGCACAGCAGATAAGCAAAAAATCCGGCGAGCGCCAGCTGCAGGACGAGCGAAACGTTGTAGGCGCCCACCGGCCCCATGGTGAGGCTGAACGGCAGGGCGAGTACGGCAGCGAGCGGATCGGTCGTGCTCCAAGCCAAATTCACGCGATTCGGATAAAAAATCAGGTCGGTGAAAAAGGGGTTCTGTCCGTGCGTAACCGCGCGCGCAAAATGCCACAAAAACCACGCGTGTTGAAAATTGTCGCCGGGAACGCCAATCAGAGCCGCGCGAGGCCGCAGCGATCCTGGAAGCAGTGAAACGACGGCAACCACCACGAATAACCCAAAAACAAGAAGTTCGCGCCGGAAATGGAAGGATGGGTCCGAAACAAAGCTTCCCCGCGAGCCGTATCGGATAGAGCTGGAATCACGATCTGCAGGAAGGTTCGCGTCGAAGGCCACGCCGCCTTTATATCTGACCGAGGACGCGACACACTAGCGTAAATTCCAGTATCGACAGGGGGGCCAATGAAAGACTTCAAGGGCAAAGTCGCGGTGATCACGGGCGGAGCGAGCGGAATCGGGCGCGCCATAGCCGAACGTTGCGTTCGCGAGGGCGCAAAAGTTGTCATTGCAGACGTCGACCGAGCGAATCTCGCCCAAGCGGAAGCGGAATTAAAGGCCGCCGGTGGAACCATCCTGTCGGTAAAGACAGACGTCTCAAAACGCAGCGAAGTCGAACAATTGGCTCACCAGGCGCTCGACAAATTTGGCCAGGTGCATCTGCTCTTCAACAACGCCGGCGTCGCCGCCGGAGGCTCACCCTGGGAAGCCACGTGGAACGATTGGGAATGGGTCATCGGAGTGAACTTGTGGGGCGTGATTCACGGCGTCAAGGTGTTCGCGCCGATCATGCTCGCGCAAAATACCGAATGCCACATCGTCAATACTTCCTCGGGCGCGGGTCTGATCGTCGGCGGCTTCTCGTCGCCCTATTCGGTCACCAAACACGCCGTGGTCGCGCTCTCCGAAAGCCTGTTCCTAACGCTCGAACGAAGCAGTCCGCTCGTCAAAGTGTCGGTTCTCTGCCCTGGGCTTGTGCGTACCGATATCGCCGACACCGAACGGCACCGTCCCGAAGAATTACGCAACGAGCCTGTTCCGATGACTCCCGAACGGCAGGCGGGTTTGGCTGCGTTCAAGGCCGCGCTCGACGCAAGCATGGCGCCTCCCGAAGTCGCTGACGTGGTCTTCGATGCCATCGAAAAGGAGCAGTTCTACATCCTTAGTGATCCGGAATGGATCGAAGTGGTCCAGCTCCGGACCGACAAGCTGCTCCGAATGGAAAATCCGGTGAGTCCTGCGGCAACTCTTATGAAGTTGCTCAAGCGCCGCGGCTCCTAGCCGCGCGTACGTCACTCCCAATTCGCCGCTCGGCCTTGGCCGCTCGCCGCTCTCGTCCGATCCGCAAAGCGAAACTCTCTCGCCCGCCTCTTTCCTGCGTTAGAATATGCGCATGACAACGCTTGGCAACTCCTTCTCTTCGCTCGCGTCACTCCGCTCTGGCAGCAACAGCTACGAAATCTATCGCCTGGACGCGCTCGAGCGCGCCGGTGTCGGCCAGGTGTCGCGCCTGCCATTTTCTTTGAAAGTTTTGCTCGAAAATCTCCTTCGCCAGGAAGACGGCCGCTTTGTTCATGCCGAAGACATTCGCGCCCTCGCCGCATGGCAGCCCGGAGCAGCGGGCGCCGAAAGGGAAATCTCGTTTCTTCCGGCGCGCGTCCTTCTGCAGGATTTCACGGGCGTTCCCGCTGTTGTCGACCTCGCGGCGATGCGCGAAGCGATGCGCAATCTCGGAGGCGATCCAAAAAAAATCAACCCCCTTTTCCCCGCAGAGCTCGTCATCGACCACTCGGTCCAAGTTGATCTGTTCGGCGGCAAGGATTCCTTCGCTCTCAACGCCGATTTCGAAATGCAGCGCAATATCGAGCGCTATGCGTTCCTTCGTTGGGGTCAGAAGGCGTTCCAGAATTTCAAAGTTGTTCCGCCCGATACGGGCATCTGCCATCAGGTGAACCTCGAATATCTCTCGCGCGTCGTCTTCCGCGCGCAAAAAGACGGCAAGTGGTTCGCCTTCCCCGATTCGCTGGTCGGCACCGATTCGCACACCACCATGGTCAACGGTCTCGGCGTCTTCGGTTGGGGCGTCGGCGGCATCGAAGCGGAAGCCGCCATGCTCGGTCAGCCGCTCTCGATGCTGATTCCGCCGGTCGTCGGCTTCAAACTCCACGGGCGTCTGGTCGAAGGAGCCACGGCTACCGACTTGGTCCTTACCGTCACGCAGATGCTGCGCAAAAAGGGCGTTGTCGGGAAATTCGTCGAATTTTACGGTACGGGCCTTTCCAATCTCACCCTGCCCGACCGAGCCACGATCGCCAACATGGCGCCCGAATACGGCGCGACGATGGGATTCTTTCCCGTCGATGCCGAGACGCTCGCCTATCTGCGCTTCACCGACCGCGCCGAAGATCACGTCAAGCTCGTCGAGACCTACACGAAAGAACAGGGTCTGTTCCGCACAGACGCGACACCCGATCCGATCTTCTCCGACACGCTGGAACTTGATCTTGCGAAAGTCGTCCCGACCATCGCCGGGCCGAAACGTCCGCAGGACAGCGTTCCGCTGACGCAGGCCAAGATTTCATTCGAAAAATCGCTCACTGCCGAACCGAAAAAAGTCTTCGTACAAAACAATGGCGACAAATTCGAACTCGGCGACGGCTCGGTCGTCATCGCCGCGATCACCAGCTGCACCAATACGTCGAATCCTTCGCTGATGCTTGGCGCTGGTCTGCTCGCCAAGAAAGCGGTCGAACGCGGCCTCAGCACAAAGCCCTGGGTGAAGACCAGCTTCGCGCCCGGCTCAAAAGTCGTCACCGACTACATCGAGAAAGCTGGCCTGTGGCCCTATCTCGAATCGCTCAAATTCCATCTGGTCGGTTACGGCTGCACCACCTGCATCGGCAATAGCGGACCACTTCCCGAAACGATTGGCAAAGCCGTCAAGGATAACGGTCTCGCTGCCGTTTCGGTTCTGAGCGGCAATCGCAATTTCGAAGGCCGCATCAATCCACTCTGTCGTGCGAACTATCTCGCCTCCCCGCCGCTGGTCGTCGCATACGCGATCGCCGGTCGCATGGACTTCGATATCGTCAACGAACCGCTCGGCAACGACAAATCCGGCAAGCCCGTCTATCTGCGCGATATCTGGCCGACGTCGCAGGAAGTTGAATCCACGATGCGCAGTTCGGTCTCGAGTGAAATGTTCCGCAAGGAATATGCGGACGTCTTCACCGGCGACGACAAGTGGCGTGCGCTTCCCGTTCCTGAAGGCGACATCTACGATTGGGACGCGAAATCCACGTATATTAAGGATCCACCGTATTTCGAAAACATGCCGGTCAAGCCCGCGCCGCTGCCTGAACTCCACGGCCTGCGTGCGCTCGCGGTGCTGGGTGACAGCGTCACCACGGACCACATCTCGCCCGCCGGCTCAATTCCCGCCGACGGCCCCGCAGGAAAATATCTGATCGCTCACGGCGTCCAGCCGAAGGATTTCAACTCATTCGGCGCACGCCGCGGCAATCACGAAGTCATGATGCGCGGGACCTTTGCGAATATCCGGCTGCGCAATCAGCTCGCACCCGGTACCGAAGGGGGTTGGACGATTCATCAGCCGAGCGGTGAAAAGATGTCGATCTATGAAGCGGCCATGAAGTATCGCGATGAAAACGCGCCGCTCATCGTCATCGCCGGAAAAGAATACGGTTCCGGATCTTCGCGCGACTGGGCCGCAAAAGGCACGATTCTTCTGGGCGTCCGCGCAGTTCTTGCCGAAAGTTTCGAACGCATCCACCGCAGCAATCTTGTGGGCATGGGCGTTCTCCCACTCGAATTCCTGCCCGGAGAAAGTCCAAAATCGCTCGGCCTCACGGGCCTGGAGGTTTTCGACATCGAGAGCCTCGCGAAAGATTTCCATCCGCGCAAGAAACTCCAGATCACCGCGCGCGGCGCAGACGGCAAGAAAATCGAGTTCATGGCTCTCGCGCGGATCGATACGCCCTTTGAAATCGCCTATTACCAGCACGGCGGCATCTTGCAATACGTCCTCCGCCAAATGCTGTAGCACACTTCGTACTTCAACTCGTAGCGCCCTCAAGGCACGGCTTCCGCCATGCCTTGACCGGGCGAAAACATCAGGACCCAACAAACAAGAGAAACATTGTCGCGCCGACAGGCGAGGTTTGGCTTAAAATAGAAGTCGCGAGCAAGACCCAACCACCCCGCCCCAGAAGCTCGCGCGAGACGCCCTCCTCGATCGGTCAATTTCTAATCGGAAGTCCCCCGATTCCGAACAGGGGTTAACCCGAGTGCCTTCACCGGAAAATTCGTTTCTAATCGAGAGCGAAACGACCAGAGGGAAACCGGGCGTGCACTTATTCGAAGTAGGCTTCGTCATTTTTGGTCGATGCACCGTGGGGTCAGAAATCGCCGTAAGCCCTTTGTTCTCATCACGACGCCGCATTTCAGTCGGCCGAGTTCGAGGGGGCGACCGATGACCCACACACATCTTGCTCGCTCATTGCTTCTTGCCGCACTTATCATCACCGGCTTATTCTCTTGTTCGATGCCCGCCGCTCCCCAGAACCCGCCCGCACCACCGCCAGCGGTCACTGCTCCGGGCCTCAACCCGGTCCTGGAATACATCGAAAACGGCTGGGACTCGCTCACGCGCTCGATCAACTCCTGCGACGCGCTGGTTGACCCGAAAACGAAAGCGACCGGCATTCTCTATCTACCGGTCGACTACCAGGAACCGGATTCGGTAAAAAAATTCATGAACGATTGCGCCGATGAAGTTCATCGACTGCCGAAAGCGGATAATCTCCCCGGCGAACTCGATCCGCACTCGATCGATCCGCCCGGCCTACTCTATCTCGAGCATCCTTACGTTGTGCCTGGCGGCCGTTTCAACGAAATGTACGGTTGGGACAGCTACTTCATCATTCGCGGCCTGATCGCAGACGATCGCATCCCACTCGCCAAGGGCATGGTTGAGAATTTCTTCTTTGAGATCGAGCACTACGGCTCGATTCTCAACGCGAACCGCACTTACTATCTGTCGCGCTCTCAACCGCCCTTTCTCACGGCGATGATTCTCGCCGTCTACGACGCAGAGAAATCGGTCGGCCATGACGATCGCGATTGGCTTGCCCGCGGCTACGATTACGCGCAGCGCGACTACAAGATGTGGACAACCGCCCCGCACCTTGCCGGCACGACAGGTCTTTCACGCTATTTCGATTTCAGCGAAGGCCCCGCTCCCGAGGAATTACACGACGATCCCACCTACTACCGGACCGTTGCGGCTTACTTCGAAAAAGATCCACAGCTCGCCCAGAAATATTTGGCGACACAAAATGGAAATACACCGGAAATGCCGGAGATCTTGCGGCACTTCAGCGGCCGTGTTTCTGATCCGAGCGCCGGCGTTCCCGCAGTGCCCCGCGGCTTCGCTTCCGGGCTAGTCCTTAGTTCGGATTTCTACAAGGGCGACCGCGCCATGCGTGAATCCGGGTTTGACGACACGTTCCGCTTCGGGCCTTACGGCGCTGAAACGCATCACTTCGCGCCTGTGTGCTTGAATAGTCTCCTCTACAACGAAGAGAAAAATCTTCAGGAGATTGCCGAGATTCTTGGCCGCGAAGCAGACGAGCGAAACTGGGCGCAGCGAGCTGATACTCGTCGTGCCGCTTTCGCGAAATATCTGTGGGACGAAGGTCGGGGAATGTTTTTCGACTATCACTTCACCGACGGGAGACGCTCGACCTACAACTTCGCCACCACGTTCTATCCACTTTGGGCCGGACTCGCAACGCCCGAGCAGGCACGCGCCGTCGAGAAAAATCTGAAACTGTTCGAACAGCCCGGCGGGATCATGACCAGCACCACCGTCACCGGGGTCCAGTGGGATCAGCCGTACGCCTGGGCCCCGATTCAGTTGATGGCTGTCGAAGGTTTGCGCCGTTACGGATTCGACCAGGATGCGAATCGCGTCTCGTACGGATTCCTCTCCATGGTGCAGGACGAATTTCGGCGCGACGGGACGATTCGGGAAAAGTACGACGCGATCAATCGCACTTCGAATGTGCACGTGCAGGCAGGCTACGATATCAACGTGATCGGCTTCGGATGGACGAACGCTGTTTTCCTGGTTCTGCTGCACGCGCTGCCGCCGGAGTGGCAGCAGCGCCTCGCAGGCTAGCGCAGAAAGTTAGATGCGGTCTTTGTTGCCGTAATCTTCGGGCGGTTCGCCTTCTGTTTCAGTTCGTCCGCGGCGCGGAACCTCTTTTTCGTCCTCGACGTCTTCCACGCCTTCGACGATTTCGGCCTCGTACGATTGGCCGTCCTCGAGCAATTCGTCGACGCTCTCAGAATCGGCGTCCTCGACGTCGGACAGCCCCTGAAGATCGCCGGACTGTCCCGCTCGCAGCGAACCTTCGTCTCTGCGCGGCGAGAGTCTCACATCTTCGGTCAGCGACGAGCGCAGCGACTTATCTGACCCTACTTCATTCTTTTTGCGCCGCCGGCTCGCCATCTGTGGCTTGGCCGCCTTTTTCTTCGGCCGAGCCTTCTTCGCCTTCGCTGCCGCTTTCTTTTTCGGTTTGGCTTTTGACTTGCCCTTCGACGTTTTCTTTTTCATATCCACCAGTCTAGGATTCATTGCTGACCGCACTATACGGCAAACCCGTATTGCGTCCGCCCCGGCTTGCGACGTAGCTCTCCGGTTGCCTCGCAGCCTCGGACATGATACGTCAGATTGGCCCGATCCAATCCCGCCGCCCTGCAAACCTTTCCATCCGAAAACAAGGAGGTTTCGGCATGCGCTTAGGGCATGTACAAACCGTGCACCTCTCGGGATGGAGATTCTTGGCTGCATCGAGGTTATCTACCCCGGCCGCCGCTCTCTTGAACGCTCCCCCTGCCTCTGTGATTCGTGCTCGTAGTTTGCTCAAATGGAGAAACCCGCAAAACCAGCCGTCGGAAAGTTCGCTTCAAGTCTGGGTGAATGCCGGTCTTTTTGAGCGAGGATTTTGACGTGTGCGGCCCGGATTCGATCGTGTTCCCGCTTCAAATAATCGTAGGCAGGAGGGACGTTGCGGTGCATCAAGGGCTCCCGTCTCGTTCGGTTCGGACAAAGACTCGCAATTGTTTGAAGTCACCGGAGGTCCAATCAGCTAGGTCCGACTCTTCAATCGTCAAGCGTGTGGCAATTCGCCAAGATAGCTCGGTCTTGTCCGTAAAGCGAACGTGGATGTATAGCAAACCTTCTTCGAAGCTGTGTTCAACCCAGTGCACGACCTTGCCTCGCACACCGCGGTAGCGCCGGCCAGGGACGAACTTTGAAACTGCAGCGGAAGGGAGATGTGACTTTTTCATCGGTGCACTCCCTTCGATTGCGGTTGCGTTCGGGGTTTCTTCGCCACTGCCCTGGTTCCCCGTCCGGCCTGATCCTCGTCGTAGCGGTCCTCGTCAGACATGTCCCAATCGGGAAGGATGACAACACGTGGAGGAAGCCCTTTGCGCTTCCGACGCTCCTCTGAGGATTTGACTTCGAGGTAGATGTCGTCCTTGTCCTTGAGCTTTTCACTGAATTCGCGTTGAAAACGGTAGGCCCATCTGGCGTCATCTTCGACGATCTTCTCGAAGTTATCGAAGAACTCGCGGTTAGCATACACGCGCGCGATCTCAACATCGGATCGTGCATGCTGGATGAGTTCGCGTTGAAAGAACGGGATTGATTCCAGTTTCGCCAGACCGGCAATTAGCTCATCGAACGAGTGATTGAGTTCGGTTATTTGCTGGAAAAGATGGAGTTTCATACGCAGAGCCCTCCATCAGCGGCGGGAGCGGTATTGTCTGGGCGAGCGGGTAGGGGGTCAAGCAAATGTGGTGGAGAGCCAGGGGCCGAAGCAGTGGAGTCGCGAAAGGCGTCGGCCTGAATCGTCGCCGCACCATTGAGTTGCAGACAGACCGGGAAGTGGATAACTTCTGTTGCAGCCATCGTTGCACCTCAGACGTGCACTTTGGTGAGGGGTGCGCTCGTGTTACAGCACAAGCGCGCCCCGCAATTCTACTTACTGGGCCTATTTCGGTTTTTACGACCGCCCTTTCCCCAGTAATGCTCTGCTTTGTATTTCTTTGCTTTGACCAGATGCTCTTCTGACCAAAGACGAACCTTCATACCAGCAAGAGATTGCAGCGGAGGAGTGGGGATCTTTCCTTCGTGCATCCAGCGATATAGCGTCTCTGCCCCAATCCCAAGAATCTTGATGACCTTGGCAGTCGAGTACGTCTTCATTTATAGAATCGAATACCCTGTTCGATTTGTCAAGAAAAAACGAATCCCAAACGGCATTTACTCACCGGTCCGGGCCTTGAAGAGAGTATCTCATTTTGTGTGAAAGCGAATTCCGAGTTAGGCGTTGACTCCGAACAATGATCTTGTGAAAGTTCGTCGCGGTCGTCGTAATGTTGATTGCGGTACACGTCCAAGACTCTTGCGTCTTCCACGGCTTTCATGGCCAGCATTGAGGGTCGCACGCGCGGTTTTAGAGATAGTCCGTGGAATATCGCTATACTATACAGCGTAAAGTTCCCATAAAATGCGAACTTGTAGTATAATTGTATAGCTATGGAATCACCAAAACACTCCTTACCAGCTCACCGCGCACGACTCAGCACAGTGCTCCGAGCTGCAAAGGAAGTCGTGTCGGTTGACGTTACTTCTCGGACACTCGGGATCGAAAGGCGTGTCGCAGCCAAGCTGCTGTCGCGTTGGAAACAACAAGGTTGGCTCCGGCGGGTAGGACACGGGCTTTACGTTCCTGTGCCTTTGGATCTAGCTGGCAGCGAACAGGTCATCGCAGATCCCTGGGTCCTCGTACCAACGCTCTTCAATCAATGCTACATCGGCGGCTGGTCCGCCGCTCATCATTGGGAACTTACCGAGCAGCTTTTCAATGAGACCCTTGTCTTCACGACACGACGGGTTACAGAAAAACGCGTGGTCGCCCAAGGTGCGGTTTTTGCCTTGCACAACGTGAAGCCGAAACGGTTCTTTGGTTTGAGAACACTGTGGCGGGGTTCCGTCAGAGTATCTATATCAGACCCCGCGCGTACGCTAGTCGACATGATCGCAGCGCCCGAGGTGGGCGGTGGCATCGACCACGTAGGTGACAGCCTGAGTGCATATCTCGCAACGAAAACCGCTGATCGTGATTCGTTGATTCGGTACGCGGACCAATTTCACAACGGAGTTGTTTTTAAGCGTCTCGGATATCTTGCAGAAACGCGCTTGCACGATGACAAGCTCGTCGCCGAGTGTCGCTCGCGATTAACTCAGGGCTACGCCAGGCTTGACCCTGCGCTCCCCAAGAAAAAACTATCCACTGCCTGGCGCATCTGGTTGCCTTCTGCCAGAAAACGAACCGCCTCGTGATCGACAAGCGCGAAATCCTCGAGGCCGCGTCGTCGTTTTCACTTCTGCCTAGCATAGTCGAGAAGGACTACGCCCTTGGCTGGATACTCGCCGGTATCAGCTCGCATGAAGAGCTTGCTGAAACCTGGGTCTTCAAAGGCGGCACATGTCTTAAGAAGTGTTACTTCGAGACGTATCGCTTCTCGGAGGACCTGGACTTCACACTTCGTAATGAGGATCAGCTAGACGAAGAGTTTCTGCGGGGCGCACTTGAAGAAGTCATCGCATGGGTAACGGACCAATCCGGCCTCACTGTTCCGGCCGCTCTCCTCGAATTCGATATTTACGACAACCCGCGTGGCCGGCGCAATTGCCAAGGCAAGGTCGCTTACCAGGGACCAGTTTCTCCAACCTCAGGCGGCTGGCCCAAGATCAAGCTCGACCTGACGGCAGACGAGAGAATAGTTCTTCCGTCTGTGCGCCGCGAGGTATTTCATCCCTATAGCGACCGTCCAGAGGGCGGCATCTGGGCCGACTGTTACGCCTATGAGGAAGCTTTCGGAGAAAAACTTCGCGCGCTAGGAGAACGCGCGCGTCCCCGCGACCTTTATGATGTGGTAAATCTCTACCGGCACACTGACAGCAGGCCCACGGCTACGGTGCTTCTGGATGTGCTCCGGCAGAAGTGCGAGTACAAGGCAATCCCGGTGCCTACGTTCCAGTCGCTCATTCCTAATCGCCAAGCGCTTGAGGCAATGTGGTCCGACATGCTCTCACACCAGCTCCCCCTGCTCCCGCCGCTCATCGACTTCTGGGATGCGCTGCCCGAGATCTTTACCTGGATTACAAGCGGCGCTCCAATTCCACAACGTGCGCTCATCCAGCACGGTGCGGGCGAGATCCCCGTCCGCTCGCGAGTGCTGCCAACGAATGTTCCGCTCCTCTCTCGTTCGACTCTGGAAATCATCCGCTTCGCCGCAGGCAATCATCTATGTGTCGATCTCAGCTATGACGGCAGCGTACGCTGCGTAGAACCGTATTCGCTTCGGCAAACTGCCGATGGATATTTTGTACTGCACGCAATCCGCAGCGATTCAGGGGAGCATCGCTCCTATCGCGTGGATCGAATGCAAGGGGCGAAAGTGACTTCGCAGGTTTTCGCCCCTCGTTATGCCGTCGAACTCACTTCGACGGGACCGCTTACAGTTGCCCCCTCAGCCGTGATGCCGCGCTTACCAAGAACCCGTCGGATCGCAACGAGAACCAGACACCAAGGACCGACCTACGTGTATCGATGCACCGTTTGTGGAAGGACATTCAACAAGAAACGGATGGACGGTGCCCTTAATCCTCACAAGAATCGTCGCGGAGCGGCCTGTTATGGCCGGTATGGCGTGTATGTGAGAACGAAAAGCTAAATACCAGGGGCTGTGGTTGTGACTCTTTGCGCATGGACAGCGCGATAGGCGTGGACGAATGAAGCAGTTCATTTCGCGTGCGCAGCTAAGAATCGATACGGCATCTGAGCTGCCGCGGACAGATTTGAACCGACGGTGCTCGGATTGTGAGCTATGCTTTGAAGAAATTCATAATGCCGCGTCTCGTGTCCCTAGCCCGAAAAACGTAATCAACTTTTTAAACCCTTGAATAGAACCGAAGTTGGACAGAAACTCAGGCCGCTTGCCGTGGTGGCCGCCTTTCGCCGTGAGGAAGACCAATATCCTCGCGCGCAGTCCAGGATCCAAGGAGACTTCATCCCATCCGCTCGAAAGCTTTCGCTTCTTCATTTCATCGAGCAGACTGGGATTTTTGGAGAGTTGGAGCACGTAGACGTATAACCCATCGTTTTTGTCAGCATGATGCAGCGGCTCAAGCTCCCGGAGTCTTTTCGAGAAAAATAGCTGCCTGTACTTTTCTGTGATTCGGCCAACAGTATCCATGGCGTCGTCCAGGTCGTTGAATGTAGTGCTAACGGGTACATCGGGGACGCTATGGGCCACTCTAACTCATAAGATGTTGAATCGGCTCTGGAAGCATCTACCTGTGACGCCCAACTGTACTAAGCGCGCCGTGTACCTCGTGTACCTCGGTTTCGCAAATTGATGGTTTTTGACGCTTGCCGCGTTTATTAGAATCAATAACTTATGTAGTTTCAAAACGACCTTTATTTCGATCCTCACCGCCCCTACCAACTGGTTCATTCCGTAGCGTTTCTTTGCGTGTTTGACACCATTCCCACGGAAAAACCGAGCGGTGCGCGCCGCATACTCGCTGTATTCGCGGCGGCGCCCTGATCGGCAGCCACGGCGCCGCCCAACGAACAGCCGATGCAACTCAACGGTTTTTGTTCGGACCGCGTCTCGATTGTTTCCACCGTAATAATCGCGGCGGGTATCGCGCCGCTGAAGATTTCCACGCTGCGGGCGACTTTTTTTCCGTTCCATACCGCGAAATTTGAATTCACCACTGTAAGCCCATTCTCAAAGCTGGCGCGAAGCAGCCCTTCGGAATCAAACCAATAGGCCTGGCCGGAAGTAGGATGATTATCCGAGTTTACGCCGCCTAGCGCGGCCCGAATCAGAACCGGCTCGCTCGTGTCCTGACCTTCATTGGGGTAGATATTCTTTTCGGGAACGGCAGAATTACCCCAATCCGCTTCCTGAAATGTTCGCGGATCGGGCAAGCGGTCCCGCATCGCAGCCGCCATCGCAGCCACGTTGCCTTCCCATTTTGTGTCACCGCTGAATTTCTCGCTCGGTGGTCCTTCACCGTTTTGAGATTGGCGAAGAACGGCGCCCTGGAAGTCGACTTCTCGCATCCAATTGCTTGGCGACCGCCAAGTTTCCTCGTATTGGCCCTCCGAGCCGCCGCCGAACGTAAAGCTGGCACGGAGATGGAAAGGCGCGCCGCCTTCGGCGCGCAAATCGCTCAGCTCATGGTACTTTGCGATGTGTTGGGCGAATGAAATTGGCGGAAATTCCTTCCCGTTTGCTCCCAAAGGTTCGTATTTCAGATGAAACGGAACTAAAAGCGTGGTGACGACCTCGACAGGCGCCCCGTCGACCACATACGGGTTAAACTTCCAGGCTTTAACTTGTTCGGCTGCGGCTTGATCGATTTTTTGATTCTTGGAGATCGTGAACGGAATTTCACGAATATTTCCTGCACGGTCGATATGCGCCGTCATGGCGATGATCCCGTCGACGGGAAATGTGTATGTCGACGGCCACGTCATTGGCGCGCGGGGCGGCGTGTCGGCCGCTACGAGGGCTGAGTCGAGAACCGCGACAAATCGCGCGCGCGAGGCCAGGCCCGTATCCTTCGGCACGTCAAAAAGTTGGGAAGCGGCTGGATCGTCTCCGGAGGCATGCCATTTTTCAAGGGGTTCCAAAGTCGTGACGGTTGCAGTGGCGTCCGATCGCTGGACTGCCGTCACAGTAATCTGGGTCGCGATCTGCTTTTTGTCGAACTCGTGGTATTTCGAAAGCTGGATCCCGGCCGGTTCTGCAAAGATGTGCGAAACAGTGCCGTCAGGATTGAAACAAACTTCGTCGTGCGTTGAAAATCGCTCCTCACCAGCGCCGTGAAAATCCTCCCACTCGTCGCATCCGATTCGCCCGGGATCTGCAGACACATTCGCAAGTGCATCGAGCGGTATCGGTGTCATAGCACCGTCGATCAGCTCCTGCACCCAGTAGGGAAGATAATCCTCGGCAGTGCTGGATTCGAAATACTTTGCGCCGTTCTGAATCGCCAATTGTGAGAATTTCGGGGATTTTACAGTGCGCCGCCACTTGTCAGGCGCCGCCCACCAAATTTCAATCTCGGCTGTGTAGTCGGGATTGTGCAGAGTCGTGTCTTGCGTCGTAAGCTTGACGTGGAACGGGTGTGCGTTGGGCTCCGCCAGGTTCGAAAGCTTGGCCGCGTGTTCTAGCGCAGAGTGAAAGTCGTCCTGCTGCGGCGCCTGTGCAGCACCGGCAACTGCGAAACATCCCGCGGAAAGCGCCAGAAGGCCAAACAGCCCGAACGGCATTCTTATCATGGACGGGAATGTACCAATTGACTTACACGCCGCGCAAGAGATCGAGGGCGGAGAGGTGCGGCGTTTCAGGGTCGATTGGGCACAAAAGCCAGATCAGCAGTATCCCAGCCTCTGGATAAGTCTGGTGTATCGCGTAGAGTTTCTGGGCTGGCGGCGCGGCACGGATTATAAAAAAAGGGCGCGAGTTTCGCGTGTCAGCCTTCGAGGGCTCCGATGTGGATGCGTATGGATGACTACGTTTGTCTGGCCGCGTAGAGGCGCTCTTGCGACGACGGCCACATCTGGGCCACAAAACCCACGTTTCCAGCTGCGTTTTCGGGCATGGAGTGGGGAGAAGGGCAACAGAATCAGCGGGACTTATGAGATTTACCGCAAATTCAATCCTCACCGCCCCTACAACGACCATTTTCTTCAGCGCCCTAGCTTGAGCCTCGCCTCTCTCTGTGCAAAGATTTGTGGGTCTTTCCTACGATTCAGACATCCAGCTTGTTGAGAGGTCCCATGGCAGCCGATTCCTCCTCAAAGAATGAAGGTAAAATCGTAATCGTTGCGGGCGGCACAGGCGGTCTGGGCCGGCCGGTGAGCCTCGCGTTTCTGAAAGAGGGCGCAACAGTCGCCGTTTCCTATATAAAACAGGACGAATTCGAATCGCTCAAAGCTCAGGCCGAAAGCGGTGCGGCTCGCCTCGAAGGCCAAGCGCTTGATGTGACCAACGAAGCGACCGTGGGGAAATTCATTGATGCGATTGTCGCGCGGCACGGGCGACTGGATGCGCTGGTGAACACGGTTGGCGGCTACATCGGCGGCGTCAAGCTCTGGGACCTGGCTACTGCCGACTTGGATCGGATGCTGTCTCTGAACTTGCGATCTGGATTCGTCCTCGCGCGGGCGGCGGTGCGGGTAATGCTGAAGCAAGGAAATGGATCGATTATCAACGTAGCGGCGAAGGCAGCCGTCGATCCGCCGGGAGGCGCCTCGGCCTACGCTGCCTCCAAGGCCGCGGCGGTAGCGATGATCGATTCCCTTGCCGAAGATCTCAAAGGCACCGGGGTCCGGGTGAATTCGATCCTGCCGAGCATCATCGACACGGAGACGAACCGCCAGGCAATCCCATCGGCGGACTTTTCGAAGTGGCCGAAACCGGAAGAAATCGCACGCGTCGTGCTGTTTCTGGCAAGCGATGATGCCCGCCTCATTTGCGGCGCGTCGATTCCCGTCTACGGAAATAGCTGAGACGACGCAAGCTTTTTTGCGATCCCCACGCTAAAATAACCCGGCAAATCCATTTAAGGACTCTCCATGCCCGATTCAAGCCGCGCTTTTCCGCACATGATGCTCAGGGAGATATACGAGCAGCCTGCGGCGATCCGGGAAACAGTTCGCCAGAATGTGGACGGCGATTCTATTTTCCCGCACGCCCTGCAGCCGATTGAAAACGCGCTTTTCGCTTTCAAGAAGATCATCATTGCGGCAAGCGGCACCAGCCGCCACGCGGGCCTCGCCGGCGAAATCATGATGGAGGATTTGGCGGGCGTCGCGGTGGACGTGGAGTACTCCAGTGAATATTTCTGCCGCTCGACGCACGCCGGTACGGACCCGATTGTACTGGTGATCACGCAGTCAGGTGAAACGGCAGACACAATCGCGGCACAGCGCGAAGCCCTGAACCGCGGTGCAAGAACGATCGCCATCTCGAACGTCATCGACTCTACGATTGCTCGCGAAGCCAGCGCGCCGCTGTTCACACACGCCGGGCCCGAAAAGGCTGTACCGGCGACCAAGAGCTTCACCGCCCAACTGACCGTCCTCTACCTGCTCTCGCTCTTCTTTGCACGCAAACGCGGGCGGATGACCTCGGAGGTTTCCCGAACCCATGTGAACGCACTCGGCGCGATCCCTGAGGCCATCGAAGGATCAATTTCGGCATGGGACGACCAAGCCGCGCAGTGCGCGCGCCGCACTCGTGAATCGAAAGCACTATTGTTTCTCGGGCGCGGGATCCACTATGCGATCGCGCGCGAAGGCGCATTGAAGTTGAAAGAAATCTCCTACGTGCAGGCCGAAGGCATGCCCGCCGGCGAGCTGCGTCACGGTCCCAACGCACTGGTGGACGAAAATCTGCCCGCGATCATCATTGCGACGAGGGACGAATCCGATCCTGATTCGATGCTCCGCTATCGCAAAACCAAGGCGATTCTCGACTACGTCTCGAGCCGTGGAGGAAGGACAATTGCCATTGCCACCGAAGGCGATCAGGAAATCGCAGCTGCAGCCGAACGGGTGATCTACGTGCCCAAGGCGCCAGAACTTTTGCTGCCGATGCTCGAAGTCGTGCCGCTTCAACTCTTCGCCTACCACTTCGCCGTGATGAACGGGCACAACGTGGACAGCCCGCGAAATCTTGTAAAGTCTGTCGTCAGCGAGTAAGCAAAATCCAGCCTACTCAGGCGGCAAGGACAACGCTTCGGCGCTGATCAGCTTGCGCTCGGGATCAACCAGCAGCCACGCCAGTGCGCCCAGTACGCAAAGCGCGGCAGCAACTCCGAACGACGCGTTCCAGCCATAGCGTTCCGCGATCAATGGCGTGAGCGAGGCCGTAATCGCGCCGCCGATCTGGTTGCCGGTATTCATCATCCCGGAAATCGAACCCGCGAACACCCCCCCGATGTCTGCAGTCGCCGAGAAGAACGAACTCTGCGAAAGATAGAGGGCGCCGGCGCCGCCCGCGAGAACCAGACTCGCGACCCGAACATTCTGTGCGTGACTGCCGAGCGCGATGAAGATGGCTGACAAGACCATCCCTGTGGCGGCTATAGCGCCCCTGCCGATACGCTGCCCGAAATGTTTCGTTGCAGCGTCGTTGATCACGCCACCGATCAAAGAGCCGGCCGTCATCGCCAGGAACGGCAGCATGCTGTAATAAGCGCTGGATTTCAGATTCAGGCCGCGCACGTTTACGAGATAAAGGAAAAACCACGTAAAGAAAATATAGGCCGAATAGCCAAAGGTGAAATAACTAGCGGCGAGCGCGAGGACTTCCCGACTGCCGAGCGCCTTCGCCCAAGGCATCGGGATGTTCTTGTTCGGCACGTCGAGGCCAGACTCGATCCATTTCTTCTCGCCAAGGGTGGCCCAGGGATGCTCTTCCGGCGCATCCCTCGCAACGGCGAACCAAACCGCGGCGGTGATGAGGCCGGCGACGGCACTGAACCAGAACGACCAGCGCCAGCCCCAGTTGACCATGATCCAGGTGACGAGCGGCGGCGTGATGCCTGCGCCGAATCCGACTCCTGCAAATATCACCCCGTTCGCAATTCCCCGCTCGGAAACCGGAATCCATCCCGCGACCACGCGGTTGCAGGACGGATATACGACCGCTTCCCCGCAACCCAACAGAAAGCGAACGGCGACGAACGCCATCAGACCGCCGGCCATGGTCGCCGGAACAGAAGCCGTCAGCGCCGTAAATACACCCCACCAGACAATTCCAATCGTAAGCACACGCCGCGGCCCCCATATTTCGGCGAGTCTGCCGCCGGGAACCTGGCAAAGCGCGTATCCGAGCAGAAAAGCGCTAAGGATGCGACCGAGTTGAACGTTGGTGAGATGAAACTCCGGCGCGATATCCTTGCCGGCAATGGAAATGTTGACGCGGTCGAGATAGGCGACCGCGCTCATGACGAACATCCAGGCTACGAGCATCCAGCGGACGCCGCCGGTGCGCGACGCTTCCATTCGCCCGCTCCTAGATGCGGCCAAATTTTTTCACGGCTTCTTCGATGGACTTGTACTTCATGATGTAGGCATCGATCGAGTGCTCGGCGAAATCCATATTCTGCGCGAGAGCCAGGACTTCGGCGGCCCGGGCGCGCGGCACGACAACCACGCCGTCGTTGTCCGCTACGATTACGTCACCAGCGGCGACCGGGACGCCATCGCAAACGACCGGGATATTTGCACCACCGAACACGTAGTGATTTACAGAAGTAGAGGGGACAATGTCCAGCCCAAAAACCGGAAATCGAATCTGTTCAAGATAAGACGTGTCGCGTACGCCGCCGTCCACGACCGCACCGGCGAAGCCCCGCGCCGCCATGGTGGTACCCATTTCGCCGCCCATGCCGGCAATGTCGGCACCGTCTTCCACCACCATCACCCAAACCGAATCCGGCCCGCCGTTATCGATCGCTGCGAGCATTCCTTGCAGCACCTCGGAACCTTGCGTGTTTTCCTGATGCTTCAGCTCGACCGTCAGGGCGAAGCCCGCGAATTTCGCCGGAAATAGCGGGCGCATCTTGTGGCTCATATACATCTTCTTGCCGAGCAATTGCTCTTCGGCGTCCGCGACCGAGGCTACCTCGACGTGACGGAAGCCGGCGAGAAGCTCGGCGGGCGTGGTTGCAACGGGCTGCGCGCTACTCTGATCCTGGCGAGAACGTGCCGCTGAGTGGACTCCGATTGCACCGATCGTCAAAGCGAGGACGCACAGCGCGACAATCATGCGCATTTTCGCAGACCGAAAATATCGTCCCATTTTTCCCTCCATTCGCGTCGTGCTTTCGTATATAAAGCTCAGTGGCTTTTTGATTCCGTCTCTATAAGGAGCGTCAAATGTCCAATGCAAAGGTCGCCTGGGGCGTCGCCGTGATCATGTTCATCGCTGTGGTGCTGATGGTCGGGAGCACCACCGTGGCTCCCAAACGCGCGATCAATCCGCCGGGCGGCGAAGTGAGCCCGAACTTCAGCAACGGCATTCTGGTCGGCAAGACACTCTACGTTGCCGGCCAGCAGGGCGCCGATAGCTCCGGGCATTTGCCCGACGGAACAGGGCCACAAACCGCCGCGACCATGCAAAACATCCAGGCGGTCCTGCAAGCCGCCGGGTTCTCGATGAACGATGTCGTGTCGGCGAACGTCTATCTGGCCGACATTCACGATTTTGCCGATATGAACAAGGCTTACGTCGCCGCGATGCCCGACCCGAAGCCTGCGCGTACCACGATTCAGGCGGCCGCTCTTGTAAACAACGCACGCGTCGAAATTTCCGTGATTGCCGTCAAACACTAACCCCACACGGCCGCTGTTATCCGGCGGCCGGCGGATTCGGCACCGCCGCGAACCCATCAATCTCGAGCAGCGAGTCGTCCGGGATTCCCGCGACGACTACACACGTACGAGCCGGCCCGCCGTTCGGAAAGTACGTCTTGTAGACATCGTTCATTGGCTCGTAGTGGTACATGGACGCAAGGTAGACGTTCAGCTTGAGAATGGCGTCCATCGAGCCGCCGGCGCCTTCGACCGTTCGCTTGATTTGATCCATCACCTTTGTCGTGTGGGCCGCGATGTCGGTGGCTTGCGCCTGACCACCCGTCTGATACGGAATGTGGGCGCCAATTCCGGAAATATAAAGCACGCCGTTGTGAATGTTGCGGCCACCGCCGCCACCGCCGCCTCGACCGCCTCGTCCGCGGCCACCACCCTGCCCCCCGCCTTGCGCTGCATCACCGGCCGGCGCCTGAGCTGAAAGCGCCTTCACGCCGAAGCCGCCCGCTACGAACGTCGCCAAACCTGCGAAAAATCCGCGCCTGTTGCTCGCTGTCTTTTCCATGATTTCGCTCCTTCAGAAATTCTTACTTGTTGACCACGGCTGCAATGCAGCTCACCTCGAGCAAAGATCCGCCCGGCACTTCGCCAACAGAAATTGCGCAACGGGCCGGCGCCCGGTTGGGGAAAAACGACGAATAGGTTTTGCCGATTGCCGAGTAATAGTCGAGTGACGAGAGGTAGACGGTGAGGCAAAGGACATTGTCCATATTGCCGCCCGCGCCTTCAACAAGCGCCTTCACGTTCTCCATGGTTTTTTGCGTGTGCGCCGCGATATCAAGATTGTCGGGCACGGCATTGTTTCCGCCTTGCCCCGAACCGCTGGCCATACCGGTTTTCGCCGGATAGCTCCAAGAAATTGCGCCGTTATCGTTCGAGCCCTGCCCGGAGACATAGATCAAGCCGTTGTGGATCACGACGGGAGCAATCATGGGCTTATCTGCAACCGGTTTGCCGTCATATCCGAGCTTTTGCACCATAGACTCTGCTTGTGGCTGTGCACCTGTGACGCGGGCGCGCAACCCGCTCCAGGCGACGCCGAACGTGGCGGCCATGGAAGAAATTCGCGTCACAAATTTCCTGCGGGTGGAAACTTCAGACACCATAATCCCTCCTTGCTGCGCTTCTTGAACCGAATCGGAACCCTTTCGTGCTATTTCTTTGCTATCGCCGCTGCGGGAAGCGCAAAAGCGACAACGTCGTTACCTGCTGCGATCGCCACGTACTGCCGGCCCTGCAGAGCAAATGCCATCGGCGATGCCGTGATCGACTGGCCGACGTTGAAATGCCAGAGCGCGTGACCGGACCGGCCGTCGACCGCTTCGAGTGAATTTGCGTCGTCGCCGAAAAAGACCAAGCCTGTCGCCGTGCTCATTACACCCGACTGGCCTCCTCTTCCAACCTGAGGATATTTCCAGGCAAATGTTCCCTTGTCGGGATCGAAGGCCATCAGCCAGCGCGTAGATTCTTGGCCGACGACTCGTTTCGTGCCTGTCGCGTAGTAAGTTTGCCCATACGCGTAGTCCTGCGGCTTGGCAACGAAGACGTTGCACGAATCGTTGCCAAAGAAATAGAAGAGCTTCGTTCCGGGGTTGTAGCTGGGCGAATACCAGTTCGTCGCGCCGCCGTAACTCGGGCAGACCTTCGTGCCGTCTGGACCGGGGATGATTCCTGTCTTCATGGGCTTGCCGTCCGCGTCAATGCCTTTGGCCCAGTTGATATTGTCGATAAAAGGCGCAGCGGAGAGGAACTTTCCGTTGGTGCGATCGAGCACATAGATGAAACCGTTGCGGTTGGCTTCAACGAGCAGCTTCCGCGGTTTGCCTTTGTAGATCGCGTCAACAAGAACGGGTGTTTCGACCGAGTCGTAGTCGTTCAAATCGTGAGGAGTAAACTGGTAATACCACTTGAGCTTTCCTGTGTCGGGATCGAGCGCGACGACCGAGTCGGTGTAAAGGTCGTCGCCCGGGCGGCCTTCGCCGTAGAAATCCGGAGCCGGATTGCCCGTACCCCAATAGAGCGTATTGAGAGCCGGATCGTAGGTGCCGGGCATCCACGCCGTGCCGCCGCCGTGAAGGTACATGTCACCGGGCCAGCTTTCGTTGCCAAATTCGCCGGGTCCGGGAATGGTCCAGAAACGCCACAATTCCTTGCCGGTCTTGGGGTCGAAAGCCGCAAGGAAGCCGCGTACGCCGTCATCTCCGCCGGACGTGCCGACCAGGACCTGGTCCTTTAATACGAAGGGGCTGCTGGTGGCGCCGTAGTTCGCGCTCGTCGTGTTGGCATAGGTAATGTCCCAGACGAGATTTCCCGAGCGAACGTCAATTGAAAGAAGGTGCGCATTGTCGGTCTCGATAAACACGCGATCGTGCCAGACGGCAACACCGCGGTTGTGGTGGCTGGACGCGTCATCGATAAGCCCGTTTGTGATCGGGCGCGAATAGTGCCAAATCTGGCGTCCGGTGCGGGCGTCAAGCGCATAACAATCGTTGGCCGCAGTGACAAACATCACGCCGTCGACAACCTCGGGGGTCATCTCCAGCCGGTCGCTGTTTCCGATGTGAAAGACCCATTGCGCGGTGAGCGAGGCAACATTTGCGGCAGTGACTTGGTCTAAGCCCGTATAGCGGCGCCCCGTATAGTCGCCGTTATAGGTCGCCCAGTTTGACTTGACTGGCGATTTCATTAAGTCGGAGGGCGCAACATCTATGGCTCCGGCGGGTCTAGACGCGACTGCTGCTGACGAAGCGCCGGGCGGGATCGTTTTCAGGGCGGCTTGAGCAGCGGCGCCAATTGCCCAGCCACACGCGACGGCCAATGCGGAAACGACCAGGATGCCCGCAGGCCCAGGGACGGCGCCGCGGCCCAATCGTTTTGAAAACTTGGTTCTAGCCGGCTTCAAGTCCCCATCCACCCCGGCGGGAGGCTCAACCTCGGATTTGACGCCCATCGAACTTCTTTCACTAAATGAAAACAATCAGAGCACAGAATGAAAATAATGCGGATACCGAGAGCCGAAAGCGAGATAACTCCAGTTCCAGGACTTTGTCAAGGCAATTCTGTTTTTTGCCCATATATTGGCTTGATTTCAGCGATTTCTGTGGGGTAACATCCCTTCCGCACCGTGGTGGCGACGGCGCCGCGATTTTGAATTTTCACCTTGGAAGATTGATTTCTCACAAAAATGAAAGACCATCAACCCAGCCGGTATAACATCACGGCTCTGCACCGAGGCCTGAGACTTCTTACCCTGATCGGCGAAGCGCAACGAGCGCTCGCCGCGGGCGAAATTGCGCGTCTTTCGAATTTGCACACCAGCACTGTGCACCGCTTCCTGGTGAATCTCGAATCAGCCGGATTCCTCACGCGCGAGGAATCCTCCGGCAAATATCAGCTGGGGCCGGCTTGCGTGACCCTTGGTCGCGCGGCGCTCGATCATCTCGATTTTCACCGAGTGAGCCTGCCCTATTTGAAAGAGCTCAACCGTCTCACGCGGGAAACGATTCATCTGACGGTTCGCCAGGATCTTCATGCCGTGTATCTTGAAAAGCTCGAGTCTTTAGAACCGCTGCGGATCTTCTCGCAAGTAGGCGCGGCAGTTCCCTTGCACTGCACCGGTGTTGGCAAGGTTTTGCTCGCGCACACGGCGCAAGAGGAATTGCAGACACTGCTTCCGCGTCTTACATTGACGCGTTGCACGCCGAACAGCATTTCCTCACTCCAGGAACTCGAAGCCGAACTGAATCGCGTTCGCCGCCAGGGCTACGCGACCGACCTTGAGGAATACGAGAATCACATCCGCTGCATCGCTGGTCCACTCTGGGATCATGCGGGCAATATCAAAGCCGCGTTCAGCATCACTGGACCTGCGACGCGCATGACGCGTGCCCGCATCCGTCAACTGACTCCGTTGGTCATCAAGATCAGCCAGGATGTCTCGAAACAATTGGGCTATGGCTTGCCCGCTGCGGCGGCTCCGAAACCGCGGCGCATTCCCGAGTTGGAAGTCGCCGTCGGAAGCTAACTTCACAATTTGACTGGAGGTCGAAGTGATGCGATTGTTCAAGAACGCCTCGCTGATGTCGGCTGGTTCGCCTGAAACTATCGCTTCGACCCGGGCAAGCTTGAAGTCGCGCACGCGATGGATTGGACTCAGAGGCGCATCCGCGACCGCGCTCGGGCTGCTCGCCGCCTCCGCAGGAATATCGTTCGCCGCAGGAGCTCACGCCGCATCCAGCCCCAGTTGCACGGTGCAGGAAACAAATTATGGCGGCTGGAAAGCCGAGCAGCTTGCGAATCAGTGGGTGAAACTCGAGATTGTGCCGCAACTCGCCGGCCGGCTGATGCAAGTCACTTTCGGCGACCACGATTTTCTTTTCGTCAACGATCAGCTCAAAGGACAATACAATCCACCAGACGCCGCGCAGCACCGCTGGTACAACTACGGCGGCGATAAAATCTGGCCGATGCCTGAAGGTTCGCAGGACGAGCAGCA
>Ga0210401_10001551_pt1 | contig 26511 bp, 31 predicted proteins | sample IncBWH32MmetaG_FD_150866 | JGI IMG/M metagenome (GOLD analysis project Ga0210401, IMG submission 150866) | Forest soil microbial communities from Barre Woods Harvard Forest LTER site, Petersham, Massachusetts, United States - Inc-BW-H-32-M | ecosystem: Environmental > Terrestrial > Soil >...
AGCCACTTCCTCCCGAGGCAAGGGCTCCCTGCACAACATTGGTGGAAGTTTCTTGGCTCACGAAGAGTATTTTGCTTCTGGGAGAAAGCTTGCGGATTCGCCGGGCGGCTTCGATCCCATTCAGATTCGGAAGTCCGATGTCCAGCAAAACCAAGTCCGGTTGCAGTTCTTCCGCCTTCTGAACCGCTTCTAAGCCATCTGAGACTTCGCAAATAATTTGCAACTCTGGCTGTCGCTGAAGTACCTTCGCGACAAGACCCCGAAATGGTTCGAAGTCGTCCACCACGAGAACACGGATTAAGGGAGTAGCCAAGAAGCCTCCGTCAATCTAGTTGAACCTCGAATTCATTGAGAGGTTCCTAAATCCAAAACTGGAGAGTTTGGCACACCCTTCGTTGCTCAAGCGCAATCTCGCGCTTGGGCGAAGCTACGAGTTGATATGGAAAACGATCCACGAGGGCCATAGGCGGAAAAGGACGTTCCGCTTAAAAGGTGTGAAGGAAGAGTTTTTCGAGTGAGCGCAAAAGGATTCTTCCGCGGTGTTTGCGAACCGCACCGGTTCTGTGCCATTCGCTGACTACGCGACTCGTCGTGTAGGGAGTGATATTGGCTGCGTTGGCCAACTCTTCGTTGGTCACGTCGAGTTCAATGCCTCCCGAGACTTTTTGGCCGATGCTCGGAGCGTATCCCAAAAGGACATGGGCAAGCCTCTCCCGAGCACTCTGCGAAGCCAAGGCCGCGTGGGTGCCAACATACCAAGAAAGATAATCGATGGTGGTGTGGAATGCATTTATCATAAGCCGAGGGAACCGTCGGGCGAGGGTGCGAATAGTTGAGCCATCCCAAATGAGCACCATACTGTTCCGCACTGCTTCGGCGCTGGCGAGATAAGTGGACGGTGGGAGTGCCAGCGCAGCTGCACCGAAGATGTGGCCTGGGGTAATCCATATCAGGATGAGCTTTTTCCCATTGGGTGTGTCAACGAAATAACGCGCCCGGCCCTTCCACAGCAAAAACAGTTGGTCGGCAGGGTCGCCTTGATGAGTTATCACAGATGACGCGCGGAAGCGACGGAGTCTTGCCGCCGCTAAGATCACATCAATTTCCTGTCGTTCTAAGCCCCGCAGCAGTTCGGTGCTACGGGGAACATCGACAGCGCGAATTTCTAAAGCAGTCATATTCTCTCGGTACGGGCATCCGGTAGCTCAGTTAACCGTAGTCCTTGTCGTTTCAGCGAGAACCAGATCACATTCTGCCGGCAGCAGGGCTCAGCCCTACGTCAAACCTTGCGGATTGGTCGCATCGGAGCCTGTCCCTCTTCGTGATTGCATTGGTGACTATTGAATCTTTGCCAAAGATTGCCTTCGGCCTCTGCTGGCAGGTAGGTTAGCTCTCGCGGAGTGAAAAACTTAAAGCGGCATCGCTCACACATCCCCAGAATAGGGGTTTTGCCTAGACACTTAAGGATTGTCAATCGCCGCTCTGCCATTGCCTTTTTACGGTGTTTTCATCGTTCCTGGCAGGTTGTCGTAGAGCCGTCTAACCAAGCCCTCAGACTCAAAACCAGCGTTGCAAGAGTCATCCTAGATGCCAAAAAAACGTTGGCGGAGGCCACAAAAAGGGGGGCGTCGGTTCGCCCCGCAAGTCGTATATATGTCTTCCGATTTGAGTTTCCGCGCCGAGCCGCTTAGGCCGCGAGCTTCTGGCCCAGAAATTCCTTTGCTTTCGCCGCCTCAGCATCCCACTTAGTAAGTTGCTCGGGCGTCAGGAAACCGATCAGACGCTGACGAATCGTCGCCCGGTTGTCGGCTACTTTCCGGATCAGGTCTTCTCTTGAAGCGTTGGGGTTTTGTTGTTTGTATTCCTGCAGTTTCTCAGAGGCCTCTGACAGAAAACCCTGTAGCTTCTGCTTCTGGTCTTCGGAGAGACTCAGGTCTGTGGCAAACCGCTTTAGTTCATCCACGACCATGCTGCGTTGTTCCTCAGTGAGAGGCATGATTTGCTCCTTTGCCATTAGGGTTAGAAGCGCGTTGAAGGTTTCGGACCAAGATGGAGTCTCTGGAACTCATCTAGGTTCGTTCATCAGTTTACTGAATCGCAGTAGACCATTGCGAGAGTGAGTCTGTTAGCGAACGTTCCAAAAGTGGAACACCGAATTCTAAGAATCGGCTTGTCTTTTGAAACACTCCAACAACACTGTAGTTTCCGTCCTACGTCTGCACAACTAGGGAAATCCCTAACTAAAGGGCCCGGGGTGCATCAGAGCTATGCTGCTTCAGTTCTGGCGACGTGACAAATTTCCGCAATTCACCATCCTAGGGATTTCCCTAGTGGCAAGGTGCCGAGCATTGCATTTGAATAATTGTGTGAGCTAGCTAGCTCGTCCTTTCGGGTGGCGGAGACCTTCCCTCTCTCACGGGTTGTTCGTGCGCCACATCCTTTCTCCCGAGTTGTTGGTTTGATACAGGAGGAGGTATGGAGGTCATCAAAGCTTTCCTCGAGCAACAGCCAATGATGGCACTGTTTCTGACCATCGCGCTGGGCTATCTGCTCGGTGAGATCAACATCAAGGGTTTTTCCCTCGGTGTAGGCGCAGTTTTGTTCGTTGCACTTTTTATGGGCTGGTTCGCGCCTAAGTCGGTGCCTGCGGCGATGGTCGGAACGCTGGGACTCGCCCTGTTCCTGTATGCCGTGGGCATTCAGTATGGCAAGCAATTTTTCAGTGGCTTGACGAGCCCCCACGGCCGACGTGCAAACCTGATGGCTCTTATCGGCGTGCTGCTGGCGGGCTTAGTGAGTCTTGTGTTTGTGAAGATGATAGGGGTCAAGCTCGGAGTTGGACTCGGGTTATTCGCGGGATCAGGAACCAGCACACCAACGCTGCAGGCGGCTATCGAGGCTCTACGTAACGATGATCCCGCCGTGGGCTATTCGGTATCTTATCCGTTCGGCGTGGCTGGACCAATCTTGTTTCTCTACTTAGCCTTCTTAATCCTCAGGCCGAAGCTGAAGACGTCTGCAGGTGCCGGACTCGAGTTGCGGGAGATTTTGGTTCGCAATAAAGCGATATCCGGGAGAACTCTCGGCGAGGTGATGACCACGTTGTCAAATGGCGTGCAGATTGTAGCTCTGCGCAGGGACGGCCGTAATGAGCCAGCTTCCTCCACCTCGGTCCTGACCCTGAATGACGTCGTGCTTGCCGTCGCGGAGAACACGGAGGCACTCGATCATGCAAGCCAAAATCTCGGCGAGGAGGCGGCCGATCATCTGGTAAAGGATCGCGCGGATCTCGACTATCTTCGTGTGTTTGCCTCTCGTCCCAGTGTAGTAGGCAGGGCGCTCGGAGATCTCGAGCTTCCGGGACAGAATGAATCAGTTGTGCTTCACGTTCGCCGCGGCGACACGGATCTCATGGCACGGCCGGATCTCGTGCTCGAGTTCGGCGACCGAATCGGTTTGTTGGCCAATCGCAAGCGCTTCGCGGGCTTGCAAAAGTTTTTCGGCGATTCGATCAAGGGCACTGCCGAGTTCAGCTATATCTCCATCGGTCTCGGCATGGCGGCCGGATTCTTACTCGGTGCAATTCCTATACCGCTTCCTGGTCTGGGCAAGCTCGTCTTGGGGCTAGCGGGCGTGCTGATCGTAGCACTGGTCCTGGGAAAGCTGCGCCGCACGAGCGGCATGAACTGGACCATCCCGCTATCCGCCAATCTTGTCTTGCGCAATTTCGGACTCACATTGTTTCTGGCGCAGGTTGGAATGTCTTCAGGGCCGAAGTTCGCGGCAGCAGTGACGGAGACGGGCTTGCTGATGCTTGGCCTAGGTGCGGCGGTGCTGACCGCGCTCGTGCTCCCAGTTATGATCATGGGTCTTTTTGTATACAGGATGCCATTCGATGATGTCGCCGGCATCGTGGCAGGCGCGTGCGGTAATGCGGGGATTCTCGCCTACACAAACCGGCTCGCGCCCACCGATGGTCCGGACCTTGGCTACGCGATGATATTTCCGGGTATGACCATCGTAAAGATTTTTTTCGTTGTCATCATCGCGAAACTGTTTTGATGGCAGGGATTATCCACGGTGCTAGTGGAACACTTCCACTGAAAAGGTCCCGGGTGGGTATAACACCATCCTTCCTCTTACTCAGTTCTAGGACTTCGAGAATGCGCTTAATTGGCAGTGTTAGAAAACCGCTTCACTCGGAACCGATACCGATGTTCCCACACAGTACGGTTTCTGGCTTTGCCGGAAGAAGGAGGAAGTATGTCTAGAGTCACAGTGGCGCTACCATCTATGATTATCGGATTACTGCTTGGCTTGTCCCTCTCAGGTAGTCAGACCCTTACGGTATTGCACGCCGAAGACCAGCGATGCAATTTAACGGGCAGCTCAGGCATTCCACCAGTTATTTCGCCAGTGGCTTGCCATTTCAATAACCAACACATCGCCGATACTTTTGGCCTAGCGCCCATAATTCTCGACGGCAAGTCTCTCGTCGGTGGTGCTATTACCAATGCCGTGTTCGCGTACAACGGAGGAGCTGTTGAACTAAACAACGTTAAAATCGACAAGGGCTCTGTTAGATTGGAATTCGGGGGCGCCGCCGCAAATACAGTGCGGTTCATGGCTGCATGGGAGCAATTACAGCATCCGACTGCCCCGTTCAGCCCCAACGCTCCAGTTGTAAGGACAATTAGACTAAAGGAACCGACAACACTGAACTTGACAGCCCAGTAGAACCAAACATGGTACGGGTGTCCAGACACCACCTAGCAAGAGCAGCAAGAGATCTGAGTCGATTTCGGCTGGCCGGTCGGCTCTGTCGAGTTTGACAGGTAACTGTTGCAACCAGGTCAGCATGGACGAGAACCTTGGTTTGATAGGGCACCAAACCCTTTGAAATCAGCGGCCCTCGTAGCCACGAGGTAGGTCTTTTGGCTACGTTTGGCTCAGATTGAGTAACAGGATAAGTAGCAGAGACCTTAGGCCAACGCTCCAGTCTAGGGTCCGTGAGATCAGGCGTCGGTGCAGATTGGGGATGAGAATGCAACGGGACGGAATATGCACCCCCTGGCGCGATCGGGCTCACCCGGCTGTCGGGATTTCCCGACGACTACCCGCAGCTGAATGAAAATCGAGACAATCTTCTGGCCCTTCGGTTGAGGCAGAAGTTTTTTTCTTGACATCCCTTTTTACATTGACTCCTTAGTACCTCTATACACAGATCTTTGCTGTTTCTGGCAAGACATTTTTCGTGGGTGGTGATTCAACCAATGTTTATGCTGGTTCAGAGGCGTTTTGAAAACGTCCAACTTCCTGTTTTTGGTTCCGGCTCCGCCGGGTTAGGAAGGTGGTTTTGAGTTCGCATGGGCCTGCTAGGATGAAAGTGCATTGCTAAGGTTCATTGATTCCAAACAGGTTACTCGCGAATTTCAAGGGAGTGTAAATGGCCTTGGCTTCGTTTGTCGGTCGACAGTACCCAGCCTGAGAACTGAGAGTTTTAGTAGTTGGATCGATCCGCTTCCGCTGATAGTGCTATCGTAACTGATACTCCTGTTAGCTGTTGGTCCCGATCAATAAACAAACGCTGGAGGTTCGTGGTGCCGCGTTATCTGGAAGAGCGGATCGCTGGCCGGTCTTGGGGCGTCGGTCGGTGCCATCCCGGTGAATCCCACTTCTCGGAATCCGTGAGAGCGGCGGGGCGCACGCTCATCCTTTCTGTTATTGCTGTGGCCTTGCTGGTGTCGCGGTCAACCGCAGTGTCGCCAATGATGGAAGTCCGGCGAGTGCTCATTATTAACGACATCGACATTATCTCGTCACCCGGCTTCGCTGAAGTCGATCAGGCAGTCCTCACTGCTCTACAAAAATCTCCGTACCGGATCGAGCTCAATGAGGAGAGCCTTGATGTCGCCCTGTTCCCGGACCGAGTTTCCCAAGACACGTTTCGAGAACAGATTGTTCAAAAATACTCAGCCCGCAAGCCCGACGTGATCATTGCCGTCGGGCCAGCGTCCCTGAAGTTCATCGCCGAGCTGTACGACAAGTTCCAGGGTACCCCAATTATTTTCTGCGCAATTTGGGGCGGAATTCCGGACCAGTTAAGGCACGCCATGCCCTTTACTGGTGTTTTGGCCCAGTTACACCCCGAGGAAACCCTAAATGTGGCGTTGCAGTTGCTGCCCAGCACCAAGCACGTGGTAGTCGTCGGTGGAGTGGGTAAGCTTGACGAAGGATTCGAAGCCATCGCTAAGCAGAGTTTCCACAACTACGAATCGCAGCTTGAATTCCAATATCTTTTCGACTTGACCATGCCTGCACTGCTTGAGAGGCTCAAGCATCTACCCAGCGATACGATTGTTTATCACACTGCAATCTCGCAAGATGCAGCGGGAGAGCGCTTTATCGATTCAGCTCAATCGATACCGATGGTGGCCAGTGCAGCGAATGCTCCTGTCTTTGTAATGGACGATGTGGATCTTAGGGCAGGAACAGTGGGTGGCGATCTGGTGAACTGGGCGGACGACGGTCGCATCGCGGGAGAGATGGCTGCGCAGGTTCTCAACGGCGAGAAGCCCCAGGATATCCCCGTCGTCACGAGCAACCACGTTTACATGTTCGACTGGCGGGCGCTCAAGCGCTGGGGGATGAACGAAAAGAACCTGCCCCCCGGCAGCATCGTGCTCCATCGGCAGCCGAGCTTCTGGGAGTTATATAAGCAGTACGTTGTCGCCGCTATTTTTCTTATATTGTTGCAGTCCGCGGCCATTCTTGGACTCCTCTGGCAACGAGCCCGACGAAGAAAAACAGAGGCAGCGCTTATAAGATCGGAGGAAAAATTCTCCAAATCCTTTCGACAGAGTCCTCTTGCTATCAGCATAGCCAGTACGAAGGATGGTTGCTACATTGACGTCAATGAGACTTTCGAACAGCAAACTGGTTGGTGCCGCGACGAAGTCATCGGCCAGAGCCCGTCAGAAATCAACCTTTGGGTAGATCCCCATCAAAGATCGCTGTTCATTAAACAGCTTCTCGCTGAAGGCAATGTGAGAGACGTGGAGGTTAAGATTCGCAGAAAAGATGGTCAGATTCGGACAACTCTCGGTTCAGCAGAATTGATTGAGGTCAATGGTAAGCCGTGCGCTCTTTCCGTGTTCGCTGACGTCACGGAGCGTAAGTGGGCAGAGGAGGCCCTTGCCAGTTTGAGCGGTCGTTTGATCGAGACACAAGACGAAGAGCGCAAGCGAATCGCCCGTGAGATTCATGACGACTACAGCCAACGAGTAGCGATGCTGGCGCTGGACCTGGAACAGTTGGCTGAAAACGTCGGGGAGTCTTCCGGCGAAACAAGCCAGCAATTCCATGAACTTTTCGATCGCGTCAGCGAGCTCGGTGCAGATCTGCACTCCTTATCACACCGCTTGCATTCTTCTACTTTGGAGAGTCTAGGGCTGCTCGCTGGCCTAGAAGCGTTCTGCAAGGAGTTCGCGGAACAACAGGGAATGCAGGTCGATTTTGCGCATGAGGATGTTCGCCGTAGTGTCCCAGCAGACGCCGCGCTGTGTATGTTCCGCATTACCCAGGAGGCTCTGCGGAACATAAAGAAGCACAGCGGTGCCAACCGGGCCGAGGTTCGCCTAGAACAGCTAGGCGGGAGGCTGCACTTGTCGGTTTCCGATTGTGGAAGGGGTTTTAATTCGAACAAGCCGCCAGCGGAGCGCGGAATTGGTATTCACAGCATGGAGGAACGCCTGCGACTTCTGGGAGGGAAATTGGAAATTCAATCGCGGCCCATGGAAGGCACTAGAATTGACGCATGGCTACCACTCAAGATGGCTAGCGCGGCGTGAGGGCTAGATCGAAAGCACGATGCACCCTAACCTGGGAAGGCGACCATCAAAGCCAACATCGCTATTCGTTTCATGGCTCTGCGCCTTCGGAGACTCGTGCATCTGAAGCTCCAACGAAATCATGACCAGAAAGTCTCCTACTGACAAACTGCTCGCCCCGAAGAACGGCGTCCACAGCCGTCATTAGCTTACGTCTCGCATCCGTCTTCGCGACGTAACCCTTTGCTCCCTCGGCAAGGGCTCCTCGCACAACATGTACAGAGTTTTCTTGACTCACAAAGAGGATTCTGGACTGGGGGGAGAGCTCGCGGATACGTTGAGCGGCTTCGACTCCGCCGAGCGTTGGCAGGCCTATATCTAACAGAATCAAGTCAGGTAGTAGTTCTTCGGCCTTTTGAACCGCTTCCAATCCGTCTGCGACTTCACCGACGATATGCAAATCGGTTCTTTTCCCCAGCTTCGAACAGACATATTGCCGGAAAGGCTCGTAATCCTCCACTACGAGAACGCTGACCGATGACATGTAGCACCAACCTCTGGCTCCGTTTGATCCGCTGCGACTGGCACGAAGAAGGAAGCTTTATTCTTCCTCTATTATCACCCGCGTTATATCATTTCTGTCAACTGTAAAATCGCGTGGCTGTTGAAAAAGTCCAATTTTCTCCCAAACCAAATGTCTGAAAAAAACTAAGAAGGTCGTTTGTAGGGCATCCTAGCGCAATTTTTTTTTCGACCAGTTTGAGAGATTGAGTTTTTCAACAGCCACTCGCGATTACACTCATTATCGGATTGCCTTAGCTTTCTTATCACGGAGCATAAGGTCTCGCAATTGACTTGAGGAAGCCTGTGCTCAGCAAGAACTACAATGCAAAGTTCCAATTGTCTGGTCTGCAGGCTATGGCGCAAACTGGATGGAGGCTCACTGATGTCAAGGAAGCGTGAGGCAACAGTCTCAGGACCGTGGATGACGGGAATCAGGAAGGCTCTTCCTGGTTCTCAGGTCATCAAGCATGCAGATCGCTCCTTCATAGGGATGGGCGACTGCTCCATTACCTGGCAGCAGACTATCTCGTGGGTGGAGTTCAAGTGCTGGATTCCTGGCAAGACATGGAATGGCGGGGACGTGCCAGTCGAGAAGATCGCGGCTGAGTCAGAGAAGCAGTTGGAGTTCATGCAGAAGATGAGTCGTGAGGCTCACCTCTCAGCCTACATCGTCCGGACTGTTCGACGCTGGGGAAAAGACCCGAATTACAAATCGTTGGAGACATTTCAGATGGGCTAGAAGCGGTTCAGAAAGCCGAAGAACTGCAACCGGACTTAATCGTGCTCGACGTCGGGCTTCCAACACTGAGTGGAATCGAAGCGGCTCGACGAATCCGCAAGCTCTCCCCTGAGTCCAGAATACTCTTTGTGAGTCAAGAAACCTCGGTGCATGTAGTGCGGGGAGCGCTAGCCGAGGGAGCAAAGGGTTACGTTGTTAAGACGGATGCGAGACGCGAGCTACTGAAGGCTGTGGACGCCGTTCTTCGGGGCAGGCAATATCTCAGTAGGGGACTGTCGGCTCACAACTTCCCCAACGCGACGAATTCGGAAACCCTCGACCGCCTCTGCCGCAACGAGGCTACCCCGTCGCTTGCATTGGAAAAAGTGGAGATCACTCGCAGCCACGAGGTTACATTCTATTCTGATGATGCAGCTTTTGTATTTGGCTTTACTGGTTTCGTGGAAGCCACTCTGCAGGCCGGTAATGCCGTTATCGTGGTCGCGACCGAGTCACATCGGAATCGTCTTCTTCAGAGATTGCAGAAACATGGCGTGGATATTGCCGCCGCCATTGAACAGGGGCGCCATGTCTCTTCGGATGTTGCCGAAACGCTCTCGACGTTCATTGGTGAATGATCTGCCTGACCCGACTCGATGCCTCAAGGTCGCGGGCGATCTCGTGGTGGAAGCCGCGAAGGCGGCACAAGGGGAGCCTCCACGTGTTGCAGTCTGTGGTGAAATTGCGCCTAGTTTGTGGGCGCAAGGAAAGGCGGATGCGTCAATTCAGGTCGAACACCTATGGGACAAGATCACCAAGTCATACGACGTAGATATTCTGTGCGGGTATCCGAGCACCGTTCAGTGCGGGATGGACAGCCAGATCTTCCAACGAATCTGTGCCGAGCATTCTGCCGTTTATTGCCGGTAACTATTCCTACCCTGCCGCCCATCCAGAATGGCTGCTTGAATCGCAAGGAACGCGAGCGTGAATCGTGGTGTCACCCTTCGGTTTCGAGTGGATTGAAAGCTCTCCATGGACTAACCACAGGCGCTCTTGCATGCGTGAGGCCAAGCCCAGTGCTCTTGATTGCGGTTTCTGTATCAAAAACGCGTGCTTTCAGCCGTCTCGCATTTGAGCACCTCACAGTCACGACAATGAATGGAAACCCATCGGCCGCATTCCAGTAATTGGGTCGCGTATCCCCGGAATAGCCAGACTGGCCAGTTCTTGGAGGAAGCGAAAGCGGAGTACGCGAAGCTCCAATGAAAGCAGCCAAAAGCCCCCACCCCCCACCAAGAACTCTGGCAAGGGTGGGGCGAATGCGAAAGCATGGACGAAGCTAAACGTATCCCCGAGAACCGGTTCATTCAACTGCCAAACTGCTTCGAATCGCGACGCCCATCGCTTGGTTCATTCGACTTCATAGCGAACGAGTCGAAATCGTTTGCTATCCAGCCAGACCCTTATTGACCAGCACCTTGATGTTTACGCGCCGGTTTTCGGCTCGGCCCGATGCCGACTCGTTGCTCGCCATGGGATCAGCCTTGCCCATCGCTCCCGGTGCCACAATGTGTCGCACGGGAATGTTGCAGTTCTCGGTTAGGTAGACAATCACTGCTTGGGCGCGATCCATGCTCAACTTCTGGTCCATGGCAGCGGTGCCCGAGGAGTCAGCGAAACCCTTCACCTGGATGATGTAGCCAGTCATTTTGACCGCATCGTGCGCCAAATTGGATAACGCGGCTTTGCCGTCCGCCGAGATGATTGATTTCCCGACAGCGAAGTCGACGTTCAGATCAACTTTGGTATCGTACTCAGTCAGCTCAGAGAACCTCTTGGTGGTTGCTTCGATCTGTTGCTGGTTGGCCGCAATCGCCTGTTGGTTGGCCTGATTGGCCGCCTTATTCGCAGCAATATCTTGCGAGTTGCTTTGAATCGCTTGCGAATTGGCCTGAGTCGCTTGTTTGTTCGCCGCGATATTCTGAGTGTTGGCCTCAACGGCGTGCTTGGTGGGAGTCAGCCCAGCCTGAATGGCTTCAGCCGTTTCCAGATCGTCCGCGTCGAACGTAATGGACTTGGCCACCACTCTGTTCTGTTCGTCGCCAACACCTTCGGCTGTAATCCTGAGGCCCGGGATCAAAACCGTGATCGACATCTGTTTCTTCCGCAGGCCGAGTCCCTTTGGCTGTTGCACCTTTGTGTCATCGGACAGAACCACCGTGACGTTTTGGCCCTCAGAGTTCATTATCAGGGTCTCTCCGGTTCGAGTAGCAATCACGCCCTTGACCTTGGCCTTTTCGCCGTTCGACACGCCGAACCCCAACCCTACCAACAGACAGCACATCAGTGCGCTGTATACCACCATCGATCTTGATATTCGCATCATGTTGTTCCTCACTTCCATCAGTTTGTGCGCGGCTAGCCGGAGCGAAACTCTGCCCGCCGCGTTCCCACCCTTTCGATTTGAGTTAAGTTGGTTGATTGACCGTTGCGGGTGAATGAATGCGGGTGAAACTTGGATCTGAATGCTTAACCTAGGACAGCCTTCTTACATCCGCTATGCAATCTCTCATCCGTATTCTTAGCGACCCTTGCTTTGCGCCTCAGGTTTGTGTTTTTGTCGATTCCGACCTGCTCTGCGCGCTAGCCGCCGAGTCCTGGCGAAGGAATTGCTTCCACCGTGGGAAAAGGCTCACTTCTAAAGACAACCCTAAGGTTGACTCGAGGTCTACGCAACTAGGGAAATCCCTAACTGAGTATTAGTCCCCCTGCCAGAATTTCTGCTAATTTATACAGGCACGTGCGCAACAGCCTGAATTCCGGAACATGCGATTATGAATGCAACGAGCAACTAGACTCTCAGAGTCGGGTTTGGACGTTCTAAAGGGGTCAAATTGGAAACATCATCAAGCCGGGTTCTTGTGGTCGAGGATTCTGAGCCTTTTCGGAAATTCGTTTGTTCGATACTTGGGAAAAGACCGGAGTTGCAGATCGTCGGCGAGGTCTCAGACGGATTAGAAGCGGTTCAGAAAGCCGAAGAACTTCAGCCGGACTTGATTTTGTTGGATATCGGGCTGCCAACGCTCGGCGGAATCGAAGCCGCTCGACGAATCCGCGAGCTCTCCCCTCAGTCCAGAATCCTCTTTGTGAGTCAAGACAGCTCTGTTCATGTAGTGCAAGGAGCCCTTGCCGAGGGAGCAAAGGGTTACGTTGTTAAGACGGATGCGAGACGCGAGCTACTGACGGCTGTGGACGCCGTTCTTCGGGGCGAGCAGTTTGTCAGTAGGAGATTGTCTGGTCATGATTTCGTTGGAACTTCAGATGCACGAGTCTCCGAAGGCGACCCAAGCAAGTAATTTCCCGCTCCAGCATTCTGCCGTTTATTCCCGGTAAAAGTCCTTGTGAACTTGGCGGCGAACCGCTATTCCTACCCTGCCGCCCGTGCAGAATGGCTGCTTGAATCGAAAGGAACGCGAGCGTGGATCGTAGTACCGCCCCTCGGTTGCGAGTTGATTGAGAGCTCTCCATGCACTAACCGCAGGCGCTCCTGCATGCTCGTGAGGCCAAGCCCAGTGCTCTTCATTGCGGTTTCTGTATCAAAACCTGCACCAAGATCGCAGATGGTGAGGTGAATCTCTCCACTGCTTCCCCACAATCGTACTTCGAAGCGTTTTACCCCACTATACTTCGTGGCATTGCGCAGGGCTTCTTGTAGAACTCGGAATAGAGAAAGAGAAAGTTCGGTTGGCAAGGCAGTAGGTACATCGTGACTCTGGAAATCAACTTCCACTTTCTGGCGCTCACTAAACTCTTTGCAGAAGTTCTTCGCCGCTCCAACGATGCCCAAGTATTCCAGTTTTGACGAGTGCAATTCATGCGATAACAATTGAACATCGTCCGTTACGCGCATGGTTTCGGTTTGTAGTGTTCCGATTCGGGTGCGGAGTTCCGATGCCACGTCAGGGATATCTTCCTGGACTCCTTCTAGTTCTAGCGAGAGAAGCGCTAGTCGTTGGACAACGTCGTCGTGAAGCTCACGTGCAATCCGGTGACGTTCTTGCTCCTGTGCCTCGATGAGGCTACCACTGATCCGACGCAAGGAGTCTTGCGCGCGTCGCGCCTCGGCCAGGACGGCCGAGAGGAACATCAGTGGCACAGCAATCACACATAATAGAATCTGTAAGGACAGGACGTTTTGTGCCATGGATACGTACGGGAACGGCTCTCGCCCGTGCATGGTGTACCCGATCGAGATCAGCGCGACGGATAAGAGAGAGAAGCTCAATCCACCCAAACCAAAGCGGGCTGCAGCCCATAACAAAAACGGTAGAGGAAGGTACAGAAGTGCGGGAGTTGTAGACGGCGACAAAAGCTGAAAGCCGAATACCAAAGCCACAACCAGTACTGTGCCAACGGCGAGCAGGGCTGCTTCCAAATATTGAGCTACCCTGGCCTTCTTAAGCCAAGAAATGCCGTTTGAACTCCAGAGTACTATCGCTGGAACCAGTGTTAGCTCCGCCAACGCATTAGTCCAAAATCGTTCTACCCCGAGTGGCCATAAAGTTCGGCCCCAGCCTGTGATCACAACTGCAGCAGCATCCAGGAATGAAGTTGCCAACGGGGCAAGCACGACGCCAAACACTACAAAAGTGAATACCCCACGCACGTTGTCGAGCGTGTTTTTTGGATGAGTAAACCGCGCGATGCAAAACGCTCCAATCAATGCTTCGCTCGTGTTGGTTATGAACCAACCGAAAGCTGTCCACACCGGCACTCCGGCAAGTAGTTGAGCAAGCATGTGAGTCGGCAGCACCGCCAGGAGGAGGGTCCACCATGTTCGCGGTGGGGTCAATAAAAGGGCCGACAGAAGAATCGCGTTGGCGGGCCAAAAAGTCGAATTCGGCTGCCCGATCGGGGTCCAGGCAAAACCTATCCGCGTCCCGACATAGTAGCTGATTGCCACCAGCAGCGCGGGTCTCACGGTCCGGAGGATTCGCTTCGCCACAACAGAAGATTCAACGATTCCAGGGGAATTATCACGTGCAGCACTGATTTTTGAGAGTGAAGAGAGCAACGTGCTAGTCACCACAGGTCACCTCCTCGGCTCGTAACTAAGCCCGAGCGGTTTGCAGAGACTTTGCCCAAACGATCCGCATCTTCAAGTAGAGGATCCTATCTTGTCTACACGTCGTAGTTGGTTCCAATGCCTTGTGCGCGGAGAACGCTCGCTCATTATGCACGAATCTCAGTGCACTTTGAAAGCGAATAATGTTTTTAGTTCTGATTTCCGTAACAAAGAAGCTCATGCCTGTTCCCCGACGGAAGCGAAGCCCCAACGGAAGCGTCGGGTGGAGGCGGCAGATGAAAGCTGTTGCTCTCTTCGATTTGTCCGTAGCGAACACTCAGCCATATTTGATGTATCCGCGACGCGGTGCCGCGCCTCCCCGGAGCCCGGAGGAACGGGTGGGGTAACTTTAGGGGGATATAATGCTCACCCCGTCAGTGAGCGGCGTAGCTGAAGGGGCTGGGGCACGGAGAAACCAACCCGGCGGTTCTAGCCGCTGTGACCAATAGGAAATTGCGTGCCACACCGACGCAGTTGTGCGACCCGCTCGGAGCCTGCACGACGCTCAATGCAATCTACCGCCAGCCGTTGAAGATGACGCTAGAGGAGTTGCAATTGCTCGAACAGCAGGTCGGCCGACTGGACACAGCATCGCTTTTCCCGTTGCTGATATGCTTGGCGCAGTAGGACGAAGTCTAGACCCTGGAGAGGTAAAATCACAGTTACAAGTGCAGACTCCAATCGGACGAGAGTGGCCATCCACCAAGCCATGCAGACTTGTATGTTGATGAACAAGCGAACAATCAGAATTGTGGACGGACCGTCTTGAGTACAGTTGTGATATGCGGGTGAGCTTTAGCCTCCTTACCGATTCGCAGGACGACGGGGCCAACCCATGGGATGCCATGTATCGTCTCCTGATGTACGCGGCCGAAGATGGGAGCAAACGTCATCCGCTTGGTCGGAGCACTGCCGATGAAGTTCTTGTTGGGGTCCCGGAATTCAATCGTTCCTGAGTCCTGACTCAACACGGCGTTGATATTGACAGACAGACGATCGTAGCCCGTGCGATCGGGGAAGAATCTCATCGACGACTCGGTCTGGCCCTGATTTTGCTTGAAGGTTAAATGAAATACTTTGTGGGTGAGATGCAGATGTGTTTGGACCTCCGAAGGGGTATCAGGAAGTGAGACAGCGCTCTCCTCTCGTGTCAATGTTCCCTGCGCCCACAGGAGGTGTGTGGAAAGCACCAAGAGACTGACCAAGAGGGGCGGAGAAAGATGCGAAAGCGAGAGAAGTAAGCCCCGCATGGGATTTCCTACTCTAAGGCACTGGGGTGGGCCAGCGTGGTGGTTTTTGTGGTCTGATTAGTCATTCGGGCCGGACCTCGATTCAAGGAAACGCACGCCGATCCGCACAATTGCTGGCAGGTCGGCGCGACTCAATTCACTTCAATTCACTAGATATGCGAAAGCTTTGCTAGGCGGCTCTCTCAACCATCTGCTTAGCCACTTTGGCCTGGATGAAGTTGCGAATCAGGCGCCGCGTTCGTTCCACAAACGCAAGTTTGTCCGCCAGGCAACTTTCAAGCAGCACCCCGACGCCATAGTGGCCCGTTACATCCGCCGCCGCCACCAACGCTGCGTATTCTGCAATGCGAAGATGGGTCAGATGGATGGCCTTCATGAGAATGAAGAGGTGCTTTGCTGCTGGGTTTTGTATCTCGGCGAGTTCCTTGCGAAACTCCTCCACAAAGATGTCATGGAGGCGCGAGCTGACCCGTGTGGGCTGTTCGCCGATGAGCTTGAAGCACTGGTCTAGGGTGGCAAGGACTTTCGCTGAAACGAAAGCCCGCGCTTCCAGAGCTTCCTTTACGTCCGGATCCTCGGCGAACTTGCTAATTTCCTGATAGACCTTTGTACTTCGCTCTGTGCCCTGGCGGAGGCCGCTAAGCAACTGGACAAAGAGTTTTTTTGGGTTGTTAACTGGCATGGCCTAGTCTCCTTTTTGGTGATTTGAGTTACGTTGGTTGATTTGACCGTTGCGGGTGAATGAATGCGGGTGAACTTTGGATCTGAATGCTTAACCTAGGACAATCTTCTTTACATCCGCTAGGGAATCTCTCATCCGGCACTCCTAGCGGGCGTTAGCTTTGCGCTTCACGTTTGCTTCTATCGATTCTGACCTGCTCTGCGCCCTGGCCGCCGAGTCCTGACGAAGGAATTGCCTCAACCTGGGGAGGAGGCTCACTTCTAAAGACAACCATAGGGTTGACTCGAGGTCTGCGCAACTAGGGGAATCCCTAAGGTACGATCCGGAGCGGAAGGTGGACCAATGCTGCTCAACTGATGGCCTTTTCCCTGGATGCCCGAATCGGCTTGAATCTCTCGCAAACCCAGAGATCGCTTTGTTGTCAGTGAAGCCATCCTGACAGTTGTTGGCGTTGTCTGAACCGCCGATAAAACTAGAAAGAGTAGCGGATGGACTCGGTGACGGAGTTGGCGTGGAAGTAGCGGGGGGCGGTGGGGCCGACGAATGAGCCTTCGTTGTATTGGTAGTAATTCCAGTCGCTGTTCCAGGCTAGTCCGTGGGTCAGGTCGACGCTGAAGTTGGCGACCGGTTGGTAGTAGAGGTACTGCAGGGAGCCGAGGGGTTGCAGGATGTTGAACTGCGGCGTCGTGCCGTCGACGTTGGTGATACTGCCTCGGGGTTCAAGCGCGCTGATTCCGATCGGTATCTACCTAGGCAAGCGCAAGATTCGCGAGGGACTAGCCGAAAAAACCGGTTCTACACGAGAAACTGTAAGAATGCGCATTCTACGCGGCTTTCTGAAAAGCGACGAATTCGGTCTTGGTGAATGCCAACCGCTGCGCCTTTAGCAGCAAGTAGTTGAGATCCCGGTAGCCACGGCCGCGACGAAGCAGAGACTTGATGTTTCCGTTCACCGCTTCGACTACTCCCATGGGGATTTTGGTCCGGCAGTAATTCAGAATTCCTTCCAGGTGATCGAGTAACATCTTGGCCAACTTCTGCATCGGTTTCAGACGCTGCCAGCGAAGCTGGTCGATCCAACCCTGCAAGTACCGCAGCATGGCTCCTTCGTAGGTGTAGTTCCACAGGCGTGCCAAGCTCTCTTTCAGCAAATACGCTTTCAGGAGCTTTCGGTTGAGAGCAAACAGCTGATTCAGTTGTTGCTTCTTCTTCCGGTCCAGATGAACCCAACGGCTCAGCAACAACCACCGCTTCCCCTTCACTATCTCCCGGGCTCGCCCTCCCTTGCGGAAGAATTCCGCTCGCCGCACCTCGTCTACCGCTGCCGAGGCGTGTTGTAAGACGTGAAACTTGTCATAGATGATCTGGCACTGCGGCACCCACTGCTCCAGGCTTTGCCGATACGGTTCCCACATGTCCACGCAGGCGGCACGAATGGCACTTCGCTGGAATGCACTGACCTGCTGGGAGAAGAACTCATCCAGGGTTTCTTTCTTCCGCTCTGGGCCCATCCACAGCGGTTCCCCGGTCTGCAGATTGCTCACTACCGTCAGGAACTTCTGCTTCTTCCCCAAGTAAATCTCATCGATTCCCATGTGCCGCAACGCCGGCTTCCGTCGACTCCCGGCCCAGCGCTTTAAATAACGCAGGTCAATGGCTCGCACCGTGCTGGCCGCTATGCCAAACTGTCGCGCCACTCGCCGCACCGCCGCACTCTCGCAGGCCAACCCTACCGCTTCCTCGAACCGCTTGCTGAAGGGCGCCTTGCTCGGCAATTGCGGCACCTTCTCCGTCTTGATCCCACAATCGGGGCAGCGTACTCGGTACAACTCCACCACTACCGTCGTGCGGAATTCGAAGCAAGGCAGATCGCGCACCTCCCGCTCGTAGGTGTCGTACATTTCCCTTAGCTTGCGGCCGCATCCCGAGCACACCAACTTGCGGTTCCCCCGCTTCCGTCGTACCCACAGCTTCAGTGTTTTGGCTTCTTCATTGATTTCGTGGCTATAGACCCGATACCCAGGCCACCCCAGTACTTTGGTCCAGTCGGCGTCTCTCATCCCGACGAGTCTACCCAGAGTCGCGCAAAATCAAAACCAAAAAACCTTCGATCGCAAAACGGCACTGCGGCGCGTCGCATGGTTTTTCGGCACCACAACTCTCCTGAACATCTTGATTGGTACCCAAGTCACCTATAGGGCCGTCAAGCACATGGAGACGCCGCAATTTTGCGGAGCGATGTCACACCATGAACCCTGAACTTGCGGCCTATCAGAATTCGCCTCACTCCAACGTGGAATGTATCGAGTGCCACGTGGCGCCCGGCGCAGCCGGTTGGATCAGCAGCAAGACGAACGGAATTCGTCAGCTCATTGAGACTGTGCTAGACACCAACCCGAGACCAATTCCTTCCGCTCTAGAAAGCAATCGCCTCGTACCCGCCAAAGAGACCTGCGAGAATTGCCATTGGCCGCAGAAGTTCAGTGGCGTAACTCTGCGTGTGATCAACAAATAGGCTGAAGACGAAACCAACACCCGCACGCAAACGGTGCTCATGATGAGGGTGGGAGGGAACAAGATCGGGGGCATTCACGGTGCTCACTTGGGCCCAGGGGTTCACATCCGTTTCGCCGTAGCGGACCCGGCAAGGCAGGCGATCCCGTGGATCGAATACACAAACACAAAAACCGGAGAAATCAAGACTTTCGCCAGTTCCGATTCGCCGCCTGATTCCGCAAAGGCTCTGCCGAAATACGATATGCAATGCGTCGATTGCCATAATCGCCCCACGCACTCCTTCGAGCTGCCGGATCGCGCGATGGACAACGCGCTTGCCCGTGGCGACATTGCTGTCACGTTGCCTTACATCAAGAAGAGAGGCGTGGAAGTGCTGAATGTCGGTTACCAAACACGCGAGGAAGCGGCTGCCAAGTTGCCCGGTGCTATCGTCGGCTTTTATCAACAAAACTACGCGGACCTTTACGCCGCGCGTTCTCAGGACATCAGCCAGGCTGGTCAATCGATTCTCGAGATCTACAATCGCAATGTCTTTCCGGATTTGAAGGTCATGTGGCGCACATATCCGAACAACCTCGGCCACATGGATTTTCCCGGTTGCTTTCGCTGCCATGACGGTTCTCACACCACCGCGGATGGCAGCGCAATCACTCAAGACTGCAGCAATTGCCACGAGCCATTGGCAATGGATGCGGCATCCCCGGAAATCTTGAAAACCCTCGGCATCGCGGAGCAAATCTCGAAAGTTCAAAAACAGTGACCCTCGCGATCTCCGGACGACCAGGCGAAGAACGAGATAGTCTGACAGACAAAAGGAGAGTACTTATGAACTGCAAGTTGATAGTTAGCTTAGCCGCGATGTTACTGATCGGTTCAACCGCCTCGTGGGCTGCGGATGACGGAGCAGCCCTCTACAAGTCCAAATGTGCAGGTTGTCACGGAGCGAATGGAGAAGGTAAATCTGCTATGAAAGCTCCGGCTGTTAAGGGAACGAAGCTGGGCTCGGACGAACTGGTCGCACACATAACTAAAGGTGAGTCGACCAGCAAGGCGCCGCACAACAAGGGCATCGCCGGGCTCACTGACGACCAAGGTAAGGCAATTGCGGAGTATATAAAAACCCTCAAGTAGTTTGATCTGAATTGAGGGGCTTGAACGACAAAAGTTTTGGCAAAATCTCGCTTGCCGACACCGCGCATCTGGAGGGACTGCGCCAAAGTGTAGACCAAAGATCGGGAGTCGCCGTCCCGATTTCCGCAGTGCGAGCGAATCAAATGAGGATCTATGCCTGACGAGACCGGCGCCTCAGCCAATCGCCTTCTCAACCCGGCGGAAAGAGTCTAGGAGATCCTTTTCGGACTGGTCATGGTCTCACCATAACCTGCTCATTCTTAAATAACGAGTTAGGGTAAATAACCGCTCCGTCCTGCGAACGACCGACGTGTATATGCAGGAGATCCCGGAGAGCGTGCAAGCAACCGTCAACGCGATTAATGCTGAACTCAGAGTGAAGCCGGAAGAAACTCACGCTGGCTCAAAACGTTTTTGCAATTTGCTACCAAATGCTACCAACCGATTGGTCGGGAAGTTCGCAAGTGATTGAAAATATGGTGGACCTGGTCGGGTTCGAACCGACGACCTCTTCCATGCCATGGAAGCGCGCTCCCAACTGCGCCACAGGCCCACTGAGGAAGAACCCCTGATCCGGCGAGAACTCCGGATCAGACAAATCAATTCTCGCTTACTGGATGAGGTTAGTCAAACCTCGCGATCTACCGGCGAACGCGCTCCTTTCTAATTTTACGAAAACTACGAAAATGGGTATGCTGAGGGCAAGTGACGATCTCATGAAACTTCTTCCAACTTACGGTTGGCGTTTTCTGGTATTGCTTTTTCTAGTCGCCACGGCGATGGCGCAGGCAACGCCTTCTCCTGCGCCGACTCCCTCAGCGGCGGCGGGCCCGGCACCGCCGGTTCCGTACGCCTCGGTCAGTCAACTAAACTTGCTCCTGTCGCAGCTGGAGCAGCTGGCACAGGCCACGCAGGTGGATCTGGCGAAGCTGCGAATCGAAAAATGGAAGACCGATTCGAACACCAAGCGCGGCTCGAGCGCGGATGTGGAATCTCTGCAGCGCAACCTGCAAATGGCGCTTCCGGAAATCATCGCTCAACTGCGAGCTTCTCCGGAGAACGTTGGGGCAACTTTCAAGCTCTATCGCAATCTGGACGCCCTTTTCGACGTCTTAGGACCGGTGGTCGAGTCGGCGGGAGCGTTCGGCTCCAAAGACGAATTCCAATCCGTGCAAAACGATCTCAGTGCGATCGAGAGGTCGCGCCGAGAGCTAGCGGAGCGGATGGAGACTCTCACCACCGCGAAGGAAGCTGAGCTCACCCAATTGCGCACCCAGGTTCGGGATCTGCAGGCAGCAGCGGCGCCAGCTCCGGTGGCTCCCAAGAAAGTTGTTGTTGACGACACCGAACCGCCTAAGAAAGTCGTAAAGAAAAAGACGGTGCCGAAACCCCCGAAGCCGAGTCCGTCCACGACGACGCAGCAACCCAGCGCGACGACAAGTTCCCAGCCGCCGGCTCAGCAACCGCAAACCCAGCCGCAGCACTAACCCCGGAAACCGCCGCCAATCTTCCGCCCGGTTAGGGCTTGTCTGTTTCCCCTCTTTTCTGCGGTTCCTTCGCACCCGATTCACCATTGCAGTTACTCCCAAGCGCCGCCGTAGCGGAGCGAAGCCCCTGCATTGCGCAGCGCAGCGGAGGCGACGCCCATCACAACCGCGACCTTCTGAAGGGGGGCGCTCTTTGCCTCGAAAATTCCTCTTAAGGAGACCGGGTTCTCTCAGCGCCAGCCGGACCAGTTTCAATGAACTTTGCCTCTCGGGCCTCTAGCGCACCATCCTTAGGTACACCGGGCACTCGGGAAGCCATTTTCATGGCCTAAGGTGAACTTGGGGTCATGCCGGTTTCATGCATTGACACGAGCCGAGGCGTTTTGGGCGCCTGTTAACAACAGTTGACAACCATTACCTCGGGGTTGCCTGTAACTAACGACCACACCGGTCAGGGAACCAAACCATTCATTCGGCAGTTTTGGAAAGCCTAGGATCGAGGAGGGACGCTAGCCGTTTCCCGACGATACAGGTCGAACATCCACACCGCGGTTCCCTGACTCGCGGCACGCACCAGGCCCGCACGCTCCAGCACCGCGTGCATGCGTTTCGGCGGATGGACGAAGGCTCGAAACTCGCTGCGCCTCAATCGCTGCCAAAAGTTCTCAAACTTGATGAACACTCGCACGTACCAGCGATCGCGCGGATAGGTGAATGCGACCAATTTTCGTGCTCGCTGGGACGCGGCGCGGAGGAGAGTTTCGGCATCGGGATAACAACAGACAACGCAATCCAGCGTGACCACATCGGCGTCCGCAAGCGTGGCCGCCATCGCTGCGAAATCGCCGACGACGAATTGTGTAGGACGCGATCCGTAGCGCGACTCCATTTCGCCGCGTGCCACCGCGAAATAGGCGGGCGACGCTTCCACCATCGTCGCGCTGCCCACGCCACTGTCTGCCAGCTCCAATCCGATGACACCAATTCCGCCCTTGACATCGAGGACGCTCGCGCCTTCGATCGGCCATCGGCGGAATTCATTGAGCAGAAGTCTTGTGGTCGCGTCGGCGCCACGGCGACGGTAGCGCCGCAGGTCGCGCTCCGCCCTTTTACGATTAATCTACGCCTCCGCAGCGCAATACTTAGTGCAGCATGTCATCCAAAAACACCACTTCGACAGCGGCGTGGAGCAAGGCGAATTATAACGAAGAATGGCCGAGACGTTGGCCCGCACTATGCCGCGCGGGTCACGTGACCGGTTGAAAAGTTCGTTGCGGCCCTCGGCTTAAGACCAGTCGGAATTCTTGATCTTCTATTGTGAGAACCGAAGCCCATAGCTCTCAGGGTTTTCAGTGAAATCGCCTGGGGCACACCTTCGTGTTTCGATGAGCAAGGTTGGCAGGGTCCGCGCTAAAGCCCTTTGCGGCGTTGCGCCTACAATGAATGACCGAGATGACATTAATACTAAGGCACTTCTTCGCTGCATTATCCTCGCTGATTGTCGTGATGCCGTACACGAATGCACGGGCACAAAGCCGGCCGTGGTGCAACAGCGGAGTAAGCCAAAGCATCCCAGATACGAAAACAAACGCAGAACTCAAGAGGAAATTGGAGGCTGCGAGCAATGTCGCAGGAGAGGACCATTCATTGAAACGGCTCCAGCCAATCTCCCTGTCGATTGTGCTTTCGGGAACGGTCCAGCCGGATTCTGTGGTTGAGGAACGCGACGAGGACATAACGTTGTGTTTGCAACTGGACGATGAGTCGCGGAAGAAACTGCAAGAAGAAATTGGAAATCCATCGCGGGTTCCGACCGAAATTCACATTGAAATGGTGGCCTACGCCCGGGATCGCGCCGGAAACACAGTCTTTCGCGGGTGGCAGAAGCGAGAAGAGGATAGAGTCTTATTCGATGACTCTCCCGTTGTGGTGGACACAGGCGGCCGCTCGATACAGTTCAAGAATCTGGCTGGGGCAGACAAACACCTGGATGGCAAGCGAATCGAGGTGACCGGCAGCCTGGTTGTAGATCGGCATTGGGAGTCTCGCCAACCGCGTTGCGGGTTTCTTGGCTGTCTGGAGATACATCCGGTTGCGTCCATCAAGATGATCGCTCCAAAGTAGAAGAGCCCATTCGTTTGTGCGGGCTGGCAAACACCTGCTGCGGTTTGTCAGAAGAGACGGCATCGGCAGGGTTCTGAGTGCCGTGACCGATGACCGAACCTAGCCGTCATTTGGCGTGACATCGCGCTCATTGAGCTGGTTCTGAATGTATCTGCTGTGCCTTGGGTTGCCGGTTCCTGCCGTGATTCCTATCAACCGATTGACGCGGCATGCCTTACCTTGGGTAACTATCACCCAGGTAACCTTGCGCTGGAACCTGGCGGGGCTCTTTGGGGTCTATATGTCCAGGGCAGATCGAGGGTTGCGGGCCGGGCTTGGCGGTGGGGAGTATGAGTCAAATCTTGGCGAAGGATTGCCAGCAAAAAGCACCTATAATGGAGGTTACGCCATGAGCGTCATGGCAGGAGCAACCACTGTGGGTGATTTAGCGGCGGCAATCGGCGCCCGGGCTCAGGAAGCGGCGATTGTGGCCGAACTGAAGGCGGGATCGGAAGAGGCGTATGCCTGGCTCATCGGAGAATTCCACCAGCCGATTTATAGCCTGGTGTACCGCATGGTGACGGATCCGGCGGACGCGGCTGACACAACGCAAGAAGTGTTTCTGAAAGTCTTCCGCGGAATCAAACATTTCCACGGGGGATCCAGTCTGAAGACTTGGATCTACCGCATCGCCGTGCATGAGGCATCGAACCGGCGGCGCTGGTGGTTTCGGCACAAAGCAAAGGAAACGTCGATTGAACCGGGGGAAGCGTTCCCAGAATCGGGCGTGGCTTCGGCGATAAAGGACTCGCTGGTGGATGGCGCGGACTCGCCTTTCGATCGGGTTGCGCATGCGGAGGTTCGAGCGCGCGTCGAAAAAGAATTGCGACAGGTTTGCGAACCCTACCGCACGACGCTCATTCTTCGTGATCTCGAGGAAATGTCGTACGAGGAGATTGCGGAAATTACGCAGGTTTCGCTGGGAACCGTGAAGTCGCGGCTGACCCGAGGGCGGGAAGCGCTGCGACAACGCCTCACGGCATATGTGCAGGAGTTCGGAGAGGAACTGGGGTTGCGGGCTGAAGAGCGGAAACCGAAGGTCGAATCCCGTTCCCGCTTGAATGGACGAGAATTCGAGGTGGTGTCATGAAGTGCATCGAAGCTAAATCGATGTTCTCACCTTATCTCGATGGGGCAGTGACGGGTACGGAGATGCTCGCTCTCACCCGGCATCTCGACGCCTGTGCCGATTGTCAGCGGGAGTATGTTTCGCTTCGTCGAACTCAGCAATTGCTCACCAGTGTGGGGCGGCGAAAAGCGCCGGCGGATCTCTCGCTGAAGTTGCGTCTCGCGATTTCACGCGAGGTGGCACAATCGCGGCGTCCGTACTTCCACGATCTTCGCATTCGGGTTGAGAATGCCATTCAAGGGTTCATGGTTCCGGCGACGGCGGGATTGGTAACAGCGGTGCTGATTTTCGGATTTCTCATGGGCTTCCTGGCTTTGCCGTTGCAAGCCGGGAATCCGGATGTTCCGCTCATGATGAGCACCGCGCCCCAGCTGCAACAGTCGGCTTTTGGGACGGCGCTGGAGTCCATTTCGGATGATTCGCTTGTGATTGAAGCGTATGTGGATTCGAACGGCCGGGTGCAGGACTACCGGATATTGTCGAGTCCCGAAGATGCAAAGGATCTTTCGCCGCAGGTGAAGATAATGCTCACCGAATTCACCACCTTCCGTCCCGCGACCTCCATGGGCCAGCGGACATCCGGGCGGGCGGTTTTGTCGTTCTCGAAAATCAAGGTGAAGGGATAGAGATCGACATTCGGCTCTTAGCTTTGGCTCTTAGCCATCACTTCGCTCGGATTCACAGGTTGGTGGCTAAAAGCTAACAGCCAAGCGCTAACAGCCGGTAGTGTCCTAATTTGACGCGTGGGCGGTCGAGTGGCATTGCATAAAGGAGAGCCAAGGAGAACTCCGTGGGCGCAACCGAGAAAATGAACTCGATTGGCCAGCCAGTACCGGAGTTGCCGGTCGCTGATGTCGAACGCGCACAACAGCATTACCGAGATGTACTCGGCTTTGAGATTGGATGGCTTTCCCCAGGCAAAGAGATTTGGGCCGTGTCACGCGGTGATGTGGCGATATTCTTTCGGAAGCGGAAGCCGCCGTTCGAACCTGCCCTACACTGGGTGTTCGCTGAAGATATCGATGGGTCGTATCAGGAACTGAAGTCGTTAGGTGCGAACATCGTGGACCCTCTGGAAAAAAAGCCTTGGGGTTGCAGCGATGCTAGCTGGCAGTCTAGCGGGTGAAAGTCCCGCCGGGGGCAGCTTACCCAGTTACCCTCGTAGTGATATCCGGCGACGACGCGGGTGACCAAATCGTCGAAAGCCCGGAAGTAAAAGTCTCCGTTGGCAAGGCGAAAGCCGAGTCAGCTCCGACAGGGGAGGCAAGCAAATCGACAGGTTGTAAGCGCAAGCGAACCGTAGGCAAGCCCCGAAATCTTTTTCCTTCACGGGAATCGGAGGGTGAAGGGTGTGGGAAGTGCCGAGACTATCCCCAAGGGTCGAAGGCCAGCGTCGTCGACGTAGAACTGGGTGCAAGCAGTCGATGAACTTCTCGGGGTCTCAGAGGGCGACATGTCGATACAGACTGTTCAGCGAAAGCACGGAACCACTCGCGGGTCGCCTAGACGTCGAGGGTATGACGCACAGCGAAGGCATCTCGTATAAACCGCCCTGCGGCGAAGTCGAGATGTGCCCGCAAGTGGGGCGCATGGGGCCAATAAGTGAGGATGGACCAGGACACTATAACCTGGACTGGAGCGAGGGCCCCTGGGGTAGAGAGGCAGAAGCCGCTCGAACGGAGGTGCCCAGCGCGCCGCGTTCCCCCGACTCAGAACGGGGAAAAGACGAGGCAAGCGAGGAGCACGAAGGACGGACGCAAACCGCACGCCGCGAAGAACTCGCGGGCGACGGGAAGGCCCTGTCTGATATTCCGGCCTTGAAACCGTACTGAGGAAAACTCGCCGTACGGGATTTTAGGGGGGAATGAGGAGACGTCGGCATCATTCGAAGCCTGGTCCGCGCCTCATTCCTA
>Ga0210401_10001552_pt1 | contig 26506 bp, 24 predicted proteins | sample IncBWH32MmetaG_FD_150866 | JGI IMG/M metagenome (GOLD analysis project Ga0210401, IMG submission 150866) | Forest soil microbial communities from Barre Woods Harvard Forest LTER site, Petersham, Massachusetts, United States - Inc-BW-H-32-M | ecosystem: Environmental > Terrestrial > Soil >...
GCCCAGCCTGGAAATCCCTGCCCCGCCGGCGGCTCCGCAGGTTGAACGCGAGGTAGAAGATTGGTCGGTACCAGTAATGCCCGCGGCGCGGCCCGCAGGGCCTGAACCCGTGGAGGACAACGTCCGCGTGCTTCCGTCGCCAGCAGGGGCCGATGCGTCCTTGCAGGTCGCCCGGCAAATGGCTCGGGTAGTCGCTGAGGCCAAACAGCAAATTCAGAGCACGGCCCGGGAGAGCGCGACACAAGCGGTCGCCGCGGAAACCCGTCCACTGCTCGCGGCTTTACAGGCCCAACTGAAGGATGCCGCGGAAAAAACCGTGGCTGAGGCCGTGGCGGCGCAAATCGAAAGGTCGCAACAAGAGACCCTGCAGCGCATCCAGAGTGAGCGGGAATCAGCCACGGCGGCCATGCTCGAGCGAATGTCCAGCGAATTGGACCTTCGGCTCAGCAAGGCCCACCAACAGATTGATTCCCAGCTTGCGGAAGTCGAGCGAACACGCCGCGCTGATTTCGAACAGCAGCTTCAGAACCAACTTCAGGCGGCCATCCAGAAACTGGAAAGCCTGAGCGGTAGCATCGGGACGAATCAGGACCAAGTCCAGGCGGCCGTGGACCAGATGCGGGAATCCTCGGCCAAGGCCGCCGCGGACGAAATGCGGCGCTGGCAGGAAATGATGGACACGCGCACCGCCGATGCCCAGGCGCGCCTGGCGCAGATGGATCAGGCGGCTAGAAGGCTGGGAGAGCAAATCACCGCCGCGACAACCCTGGGGGAAGTGGGATGGCGCGGACTTCTCGAAGCCGACCTGGCAACTGCCAGCACACGCTGGCAGGAAAAGATGGATGCGGCGGTTGAGGAAGCAGCCCGGCGGGTGGCGGAACAACTTGCCAGAAAAAGCGAAGCTGCCGCAGCGCAGGTCGAACGGGAACTTCAGCACCGCATCAACTTGCTAGGCACCGCGCATTCGCAAGTCACTGCGCAGGCGGAGAGCGCGCTGGGAACTTTGCGCGCCGCGATCGACAAGCAAGCCGCCAAAGGCGACGCCGTAATTTCGCAGCTTCAGCAGTCTGTCGCGCAACTGGAAGCAAGGCGCGGCGAATTCTCAGGACTCATTCAATCGGCGTCCGAGGAGTGGGCACGGCGCGGCGAGGCCATGCTTGAGGCGCAGGGCGTCGAGATGAACCGCCGGGCGGAATCGGCCGTCGCGGGGATCGCGCAACGGATGCAGCCCATGCTGGAAATCGCCGGCCGCGAGACGATTGAGAGGCTGGCCAGCGAACTGGAGCAGCGGTTTGCGCCGCAGGTTGCCAGCGCCACGGAAATGCTGGGCAAGCTCGCGTTTGACCGCGAACAGGCCGAGAGGGCTGTTGCCGAACATCACCAACGGATTTGGCAGGTTTCCGAGCGCGGCCTGCAGGACACCGCGGCCCGCGGGAAGGAATTGCTCGCGCAGATCGAGAAGGATTTCAGCGAATCGGCGCGCGCCGCGTCCGGAAGATGGCTCGCCGAACTGGAAACCAGGGCCACCGAAACTTCGCACAGCACGTTTGAAGCCCTCTTCAAATCGGCCGACTGGTATGAGAAAAAAATTCAGACCCAGATGCAAACAACGATCGAGAAGGGGCTCGACCAGACCGCTTCGCGCATGCGGGAAAAGGCCGCCGAAATGTCCGGCCTGTTTGCAAGCGAACTGGATCACTACAGCAGGAGCTACGTCGAACACGCGCAAGGCCAGATGCACGAAAACGCTCGCGAAGCCGCCGAACAAGGCAGCCAGCAAATCAAGGAAGCGAGCGATGCCGCCGCCGCCAAGTTCACGGAACGGGCCGCGCAACTGGGACGCGAACAATTCGATCTGTACGCTTCTAAAACAACCACGGCGTTCGAACAGAATGCCGCGCAAATGGAAGCAAATGCCGCGCAGATCCGTTCCAAGCTCGAAGGCGACGCGCGCGGCTTCGCCGTGGAGTTCGAGCGGGTACTTTCAAAGCATGCGCAGCAGACCCTGGCGCTGGGCAAGGAAGAACTGGCCATACAGGTCGATCAGGCCAAAGAAGCCCTTCACAACGAGTCTCAGGCCCTGGATCGCCAGTTCCAGGCGTCAATGACTGCACACGGAACGGGCGCCCTGGACGAATACAAACAGCGCCTGGAAAACGCGTCGAACTCCTGGCTGCTGACCACTGTGGCCAAGCTGAATCAGCAGTCCCAAAGCCTCATCGACGAGCTGGCCGACACCACCGAGAAAAGGCTGAATACCGTCTGCAGCAATGTTCTCTCCGAGATGGGCGAAACCCTGCACCAGAAGCTCGCCGGGCTCAGCGCGATTTTCGGAACTCCGGCACCAGCGGCTTCGCCCGCACCCGCCAACAATCCACCTGAAGAAAAGAAGTAGCGTTCGAACCGTTTGGCTTTTGAGGGCACACGGCAAACAGGCAACTATTGCCTGTTGCCGCTTTGCATTTTCCCGGAATGTAACGAACTGACGGCGGCGTCATGATTTCCGTCATCCGCGAAAACGTGCACAGAGCTTTGAACAACGGGGAACGCGATCCTCTCGCCTCGCAGCCGGTTATAAATCCGCTTTCTTAACTCATGCTGAACCAAATATTGGTCCACGTAGGTTCCAACCGTGCAAATCAGCGTGAAATCGAGCGAGTTTTGCCCAAACCCCGGAATGAATCGAACACAAGGCGGCGAATCGGATAGCAAACCGGGAATCGTTCCCAATGCCTTCGAGGATTCTTCGACCAGGATGTCCTCGACACGCTGCGGGTCGGAGTTTAAGTTGACGCTGATCGGAATCAAGAGGGACAAATGGGGGTCGGGAAGCGAGAAATTTGTCACGATCGTCGAGGCAAGTTTTGCGTTGGGAATAACAATCATGTTATTGGAAAGCGCCTTGATGCGAGTGGACCGCCACCCGCGTTCCAACACGAAGCCTTCCTCACCACTTTCCAGTTTGATGTAATCCCCGATCCCCACCGGGTTATCCAGGCGCAGGTAGATGCCTGCAAAGAAATTTGAAAGTGTGTCTTGCAGAGCCAGCGCAACGGCGACGCTGCCGACTCCCAGTGTGGTCCACACCGACGTCAGGGATATCCCCAGATTCTCAAGAAGAATCATGGTCCCAAAAGTTGCGAACAGGACGCGCACCGCGAATTGAGTCGGTTCGCGTAAACTTTTTCGGCCTTCGATGTTCTCCAGCCATTGGTTCAGGAAAATCAGCGCGATTTTCGCCGCGCAGTACATTCCAAGCGCGAGAATCGTTATGTAAAAGAAGCGGTTCAGAACCGTCAGGAGCTTGCCGGAAAGAGGAAATAGATTGAAACACGCCGCGACAACGCCGATGGCCAGAGCCGGCGTGACCAGCCGCTGCACCAGCGCGATCAGATTCTTGTGTTTCACTTGCGAATCGCCGGTCCATCGCCTCAATAGACGCAAAGCAATTATCCGCACTGCGGCGGCCGCTGCGACGAGAAAGAAAATTTCAAGAACGTACTTTATCCACGCATTTTGTTCGAACAGGTGTCTGAGTGCCGCCAGGAAGCTGCCTGCCGGTCCGTCCAAAACTCCTGCAATTCCCATAAAATGGCTTCGCCCCATGTCTCCCTCCAAATTGAAGGTACCTGCAAAGTATTTTCAGTCCGGGTGTTAAACCCAGAGCTTGGCTTTCTCGTCTCTAGAGAGACGACAGTTCTCTTCTTTGTGGGTGGGCTGAGAAGACCGCTTTCCGGGATGAGGGCATCCGGCTAAATGTTGGATGCATGGAAACTGCCAAACGGACCACTATTGATCAACATTTGAGCGGCCGAATTTTGGAGGGTCATAACCCTGCGTATCGCTGCTTGCGGGAACACGGCCCGTTTCCTAAGGCACGCGACGCTATTTCGTCTGCCGCGTAGAAATTGAGCCGTGCTCGACAGCCCGCTTGCGGCCCGGCTAGCTCCAGGAGGCGGGCTTGCGATCGTCTATGGTTTCGCCGCGTTCCAGGAGGGCCTGCAGCCAGCCCAAGAGCCTCGGCCATCCGCTGTAACTGCCTGCCAATTCGGGATGAGCGGCCAATCCGGTGTGGCGAATTCGGACCAGCGTGCCCTGTTTTGTGGGTTCCAACTCCCAGCGAACCGTAGTCTTCACATCGCCCGTCCAGCTGGCGACCCACGATTGGACCAGCAGGCGCGGCGGATCGATTTCCAGGTATTCTCCAGTCGCTTCAAATGCGCGACCATCGGCGCTCACTCCTGCGTTGCGCCATTTCCCCCCGGGGCGCAAATCATTCTGAAATTCCGTGCAGCGATAGATGCCGGTCTGCCCCCACCAGCGCACCACCTGTGTGGGATCGACCAGCGCCTGAAAGACCCGCTCTGGCGGCGCGCTGATCGCGATCTCGCTGACAATGGAATCCGCATCGGGAGTAACTTTTGATGTCGCCATGTTCCATCCTCCGTATTATTTTCGTTTCTTTTTGGTTTTGGTTCGCATGCCTGATTTTTCCCTGCCCTGCCCGGTTTCAACAAACGCTTTCAAATCGCTGAGGCTCAATTGCCAGAAAATTCGGTAATCGTTGAGCCAGGAATCCACGGCCCGCAGCGGCCCGGGGTTCAACTGATACAGGCGGCGCCGGCCCTGGCGGCGTTCGCGCACGAGGCGGGCGCGGCGCAGCAAGCGCAAGTGCTTGGAAATGGCCGGACGGGAGACAGGAAAGGCCTCGGCGATGCGCCCAGCGGGCAGGCTGCCACGGCGCAAGAGGTCCAGCACGGCGCGGCGGGTGGGATCGGCCAGCGCGGCAAAGGCCGCTGCCGCTGAATATGTAACTGTACGGTTACGCATAATGCGTAACTCTACGGTTTCGCAGTTGCAGTGTCAAGCGCTTTTTCCGCTTTCTCGCGGGCCGCGCTTCCCTTGCCCAGCTTCCGGGCAGGCATTCTTGGATGCCAGATTGCGATTCTTGAATTTCAAATCTCAAATTTGAAATTTCAAATTAAAATTCCCGACGCCCAATTTCAAATTTGAAATCTCCGCAGGGCGCCCGAGACACAGCCACGCCCGCGAATCGCCGCCTTGGGAAAACGGAACAAGATCGCACGCCCGGAGTTGCCGGAATGACAAACATCGGGATCTTTCTGCGCGCGGACTTATGGACGGAGCATTGCGCTCGGGTTATGGTGAGCAAATGGAACTGCGGGCGCTTCCCAAAATCGAGCTGCACCTTCACCTGGACTGCTCGCTGAGCTTTGAGGCAGTTTCGGCGCTGGCGCCTTCGGTCACTCGCGAGGAGTATCAACGCGATTTCGTCGCGCCCGCGCGCTGCGCCAACCTTGCAGACTTCCTCTCCCGCGCGCCCAAGGGTTTCCGGCTGATGCAAACCGAGGATTCGCTCCGACTGGTAACAGAGGACATATTCCGGCAACTCATCGAAGATGGCGTGATCTATGCCGAGATCCGCTTTGCGCCGCTGCTGCACACGGAGAGCGGCTTGAGCCCTGAAGGAGTCGTCACGGTGGTGGAACGTTCCGTCGACCGCTTGATTCGCGAAACCGGGATGCAGGCTGGCCTGATCCTTTGCACGCTAAGGCATTTCACGGAAGCGCAGAGTTTGCTGACCGCGAAGCTGGTAGAAAAGTTTCGCGGCAGCCGGGTCGTGGCGCTCGACCTTGCCGGAGACGAAGCAGGATTCCCTTTGGACGCTCACATTGGAGCGTATCGCTGCGCGCGAGAGCATGGCCTGTTTCGCACCGCGCACGCCGGCGAAGGGCTTGGACCGGAGAGCGTGTGGGAGACGCTTCGTCTGCTTGACCCGCAGCGCATCGGCCACGGGACGCGCAGCATCGAGGATCCGAAACTGGTAGAGCATCTCCGCATGAAACGCATTCATCTGGAGCTTTGCCCGACGGCCAATGTGCAGATCATTCCTTCGATCGGAAGCATGGAGGAACATCCTATCGATCGCCTCTACCGCGCGGGGGTCTCCCTCAACGTCAACACCGACAGCCGCATGCTGACTCCGACGACCCTGACTCGGGAATATGAAACCCTTCAGCGCGTTTTCAATTGGAGCGAACAGGATTTACTGCGCGCCAACCTCATGGGTTTGGATGCTGCGTTCGTGGACGATGAAGTAAAACAATGGGTTAGGCAACGTTTTCGGTCCCGTGGGCCGTTGCCTGTATAATACCCGGATGCCCAACCGTGCCTATGCGAGTGTCTGGGTGCGCGACTTCAGCGAGGAAAACATGCTCTCGCACTTCGAGCATTTTCTCGCCACGGTGCCGCTCGCTTCAGCCCCGCCGGGGTTTACGGGGATGACGGTTCGAGCCGTGGATTTCACGGAAACGCCGCTGGAAGAATACGATTTGCGCGGCTACCTCACGACTCCAGAGGAGATCGCCAATCTTGCGAAGGACCATCACTCGGGGGACGTTTGCTACGAAGTCGCGGCGCGGTGGGATCTGTGGATTCGCGACAAGGAAACTGCCAGCTGGAAACTGCAGCCCGAGCGGATGGATATTTTTTGTTACGGCCCCGAATACGACGGAGGGGTGTTTGCCGAATCCGGGCACTTCATGGCCGATCTCGGCTTCGAGCATCTGTTCACAGGCCACGCGGGGCTGCTGGCGACGCAAAGCGGGCGTGTGGCCGAGCCGCAACATCCCGAAGAGGCGCGGTTTCTGATGTGGATGTCGCAGCCGCAAAATTTGCGCGAATATCAGGAGAAAACAAGAGAGAATATCCAGAAACTGATGGGCTGGATGCGCGCGGTGGAGGAAGCTCTGCCCGTGGAGCGCTTCCGACTGTGGTCGGAAGGAGAGGAAAACTTTGAAGCGCGGCTCGATGAAATTCTGGCTGTGCGCTAGCATCGCGCTTGCCGGGGCGAGCGCGGCGGCGGGCGCGCGAATCTCTCCTGCCGGCGCCGGCCAAACCGCGGCGCGCCACGGCAATGAGACCATGCTCGCGGGACTGCGGCCGGGGCGAGACACCTTCGCCGTCGCCGAAAAACGCTTCAAAGCCAAGAACCTTATCGAGGAGCCCAATTCGAGTTCCAAGGAATGGCGCGACGATTGTTCGGGCCGCTCGATTCGCCTGGAAGTCGACGCCAAGTCCGTGATTCAAAGCGTGACCATCACCACGCTCGGCATTCAGGAAGGCAAGTGCAGCGACCGGCGCCCGGATTTTCTGGACCCCCGAAATTGGCTGACCGGATTGGGCCTGCGCATGGGCGATTCGCAGGACCGCGTGGTAGGTTTATATGGTGAGCCGAATTCCAGCGGCCCGGCATCTAAAAACAGACAGGAACTGGATATGATGTATTACCAGTTTGACTGGGCCGGGTCGGACGTCCCACAAGTAATGGAAATCCTGTGCGCCCGGGACACGGGGCGGGTGGTCGAAATTACCCTGGCGTTCCCAAGCCTGTAGTGCGCCGACTGACGATGAGGATAGGAAAACTGCGCACCGTAGCGGGAATGCTGTTCTGGATTATGGCGCTTTCCTTCGCGGGGTGCCGCACGGCACAGCAGGCTGCGCCCGCGGAAGTTAAGGCGGCCGCCGAAAGCGCCGATGTAGCGGATGAGGCGCGGACAGCCGCGGATGCGTCCTTAGGAAAGCAGGCGGAAATCCTGGTCCAGGGAAATTTGGCGCAAAATGGGCGCGAGCAAGTGCTCGTCGTCAATCGATTGCCGGCAGGTTCGCGGGCGGGCAAGGAAAGCGCAAACCCTGCGCCGATTTTCGTGGCGCGGGCGGCCATCCTCGAAAAGGATGGCGGCAAGTGGTCCCAGGTCTTGCTTTGCGACGAGCATTTGAAAAATCCGAATGGCTATCTCGGGGGCTTTCCTGCGGCGCGAGCTACAGGCTGGCGATTGGAATATACTCAGGATGCGAAAAATGGGTTGGAGATGAAATTTACGCCGGCGGAAAGACCTGACGCTGTCAAGGCGAACGCGGGTGAACGTTCCGGGCCAAAGAATGCGACTTTCGATGTACGCTGGAACAAGAATGCGAAACGCTATCAGTCGTTCGACCAGTCTCATGAAAGGTATCTGAGCGAGGTCCCGTCACTAGAGACTCCACAGTCCATTCTTAAATGAGCGCAGCGGCAAATACCCTGTCAGGATCGGTCCCGAAAACGGCGCACAGGAGCGTCTCGGGATGGGCGGAGCTTGCGCGCTTGTATCCGTATGTCGCACGCCACAGGGCGGAAGTGCTCATCGGCCTCCTCACTCAAATCGGGATGGGGATTACTGGGACGCTGCTGCCGCTGATCATCGGCGCGATCGTGGATTGCATAAAAGGGGCGGAAGCTCCGCTGGCGCAGCTCGGTCGGCTCACGCAGATTTCTCTGGGATTCCTGCTGCCCTACTATCAGCCGCGGAATGCGCGCACCCTGGAAATTTTCTGCACGGCGCTGATCCTGATTTGCGCGCTGCAAGGCGTCTTTTCGTACTGGACGCGGCAAATTCTGATCGGACTGTCGCGCGATATCGAATACGACCTGCGCAACGATCTGCTCGCCAAGCTGGTGGCGATGGAGCCGGAATTCTACGTGCGCAACCGCACCGGCGAACTGATGTCGCGCTGTACGAACGATTTGAATTCCGTGCGCATGGTGCTCGGACCCGGCATCATGTACAGCGCCAACACATTTGCAACCATGGTGCTGGCCGTGATTCTGATGTTCTGGATATCCGCGACGCTCAGTGTGTATGTGCTGCTCCCCGTGCCGGTGGTGGCCGTCAGCGTGTGGCTCTTTGGACGGCAAATTCACGCGCTCTACGGAAAAATTCAGGCGTCGCTGGCGGTGCTATCCGCGAAGGCCCAGGAAAATCTGGCCGGCGTGCGCGTGGTGCGCGCCTACGGGCAAGAAGAAGCGGAGATCAGCGGATTTGACGCCCCCAACCGCGAATACATCAACCGCAACCTGCGCCTGATCTATTTCTGGAGCCTGTTCATGCCGCTTCTCCAGATGTTGATTGGGCTGACGTTTATTCTCGTTCTTTGGCAGGGAGGCCGGCTGGTCATCACCAGCCGGATTACTCTCGGCGAACTGGTCGCATTCTACACGTTCATGACGCGCCTGATTTTCCCGATGGTGGCCCTGGGATTCGTGACCAACATTTTTCAACGCGGCGGCGCATCCATGGGCCGCCTGAATTACATCCTCGATTCGGAGCCGAAGATCAGCGACGCACACGCGGTTCGCGGCAACGCGGGAGAAATTCGCGGCGAAATCGAATTCCGGAACCTGACCTTCACTTATCCCACAGTGCGCAGCGATTCTGACGGAACAAAATCGAATGGATCGGCCGCAGTCAACAAACCTGTGCTTCAGGATATTTCCCTGCGCGTTCCGGCGGGCTCCATCCTGGCAATTGTCGGGCCTACTGGGAGCGGAAAATCCACACTGGCCTCGCTGATCGCGCGATTGTGGGAAGCGCCGCAAGGGACGCTGTTCGTGGATGGCCGTCCGATCCGCGAATGGCCGCTTGAAACGCTGCGGCGTGCGATGGGGTATGTGCCGCAGGATACTTTCCTGTTCAGCGAGACGCTGCGAGAGAACGTCGCCTTTGGTGTGGACAGCGCTACAGACGAAGAAATTCACGATGCCGCCGACGTCGCCAGCATCGCCGCAGAAATCGGAGAGTTTCCCGCGCAATTCAACACCATGGTAGGGGAGCGCGGGATCACGCTTTCGGGCGGTCAGAAGCAGCGCGCCGCCATTGCCCGCGCCGTGATTCGCGATCCCAGAATCCTGATTCTGGACGATTCCCTTTCCAGCGTGGATACCGGAACCGAAGAGCGAATCCTGAAGCGCCTGGACGCGATCCTGAGGCAACGCACGACGATTTTAATTTCTCACCGCGTCTCGACCGTGCAGCACGCCGACCAGATCGTGGTCCTGCGTGAGGGGCGCATCGTTGAACGCGGCACGCACGCGGAACTTCTGGCGCGCCGCGGTTATTACGCCGACCTGTATCAGAAACAATTGCTCGAGGAAGAATTGGAACGCGAATGAGCGACTTCCGCGAAGAGGAAGCTCTAGGCAAGGCCTACGACTCGCAGCTGATGCGGCGGCTGATGACCTATTTGCGGCCGTACAAGTGGAGCGTTGTCTTCGCAGTGTTCTTGACCGTGCTGGTCGGGCCGCTCGAAGTGGTCGGGCCCTACCTGTTCGGGTTCGGCGTGGACAGGTACATCGTTCCGGGTTCCAATCACGCGCTTGCTGTCTCCGACGCCCTGCGCGGAGTCAGCCTCGTGTCGCTCGGTTTCCTTGCCGCCCTGCTGCTGAGCTTCGCGGTGCAATACCTGCAGGTCCGCATCATGCAGAACGTAGGGCAGCAAACACTTTACGATCTGCGCCGCGACATTTTCGAGCGCCTGCAGAGGCTGCCCATGAGTTTCTTCGACCGCAGCCCCGTGGGCCGCCTGGTGACGCGTGTGACCACGGATGTGGACGCGCTCAGCGACCTCTTCGCCGCGGGCATTGCGGCGATGGCCAATGACGCCATCGTGCTGCTCTGCATCGGCGCGGTGATGATGAAAATGAATTGGCGGCTGGCGCTGGCCACGTTCGCGGTGCTGCCGCTGATCATGATCTCGACGTGGATCTTTCGCGACCGCGTACGCGATGCCAACCGGCGGATCCGAACAGCCATTGCGCGAATCAATTCGTTCCTGCAGGAACACATCAGCGGTATGAGTGTTGTGCAAATATTCAACCGCGAGAGGAAATCGCAGGAACAGTTCGCCGAATTGAATCGCGTCTACATGGAGGCTTACAAGGATGCGATCACGGCCTTCGCCGTGTTCTTCCCCGCGGTTGAGTTGTTCAGCACGACGGCAATCGCCATTGTTTTCTGGTACGGCGGATTGCGGTCCCTCGCAGGCGTGGTGGATGTGGGCGTGCTCATCACGTTCATGCAGTACGCGCAGCGCTTCTTCCGGCCCATCCAGGATTTGAGCGAAAAATTCAACATTCTGCAATCGGCCATGGCCGCCTGCGAGCGGATTTTCAAGCTGCTCGACGAGCCGCTGCCCGCGCCGCCCGCCGAAGCCCCGCTGCCTCTTACCGCTCCGCGCGGCGATATCGAATTCCGCAACGTGTGGTTCGCCTACCACGGCGGCGCGAACCCGAAGGAGGAGGACTGGGTCTTGCGCGACGTTTCCTTCCACATCGCGCCGGGACAGAGCCTCGCCATCGTCGGCCACACCGGCGCCGGAAAGACCACGCTCATCCAGCTCTTGTTGCGGTTCTACGAAATTCAACGCGGGCAGATTCTGCTTGACGGCGTGGACATCCGCCGGTATGACGTGCACCAATTGCGCCGGCAGTTCGGCATCGTGCTGCAGGATCCGTTCCTGTTCACCGGGAGCCTGGAATCGAATGTGAAGCTAGGCGATGAAGACATCAGCCGCGCAAGGGTCGAATCCGCGCTGCGCGAAGTAGGGCTCGGCACTCTGCTGGACTCCCTGCCGGAGGGAGTTGAAACCAACGTCAGCGAACGTGGCGCGACTTTTTCCGTGGGGCAGCGCCAGTTGATCAGCTTCGCGCGGGCGCTCGCGCACAATCCACGTTTTCTGATCCTGGACGAAGCGACGTCGAGCGTTGACACCAAGACCGAAATCCTGATCCGCGAAGCGCTCGACCGTTTGCTCGAGGGCCGCACCGCGCTCGTCATCGCGCATCGGCTCAGCACCATCCAGCACGCCGACCGCATTCTCGTTTTCCACAAAGGCAGATTGCGCGAGCAAGGTTCCCATCAGCAATTGCTGGCCGAACGAGGGATCTACTATCGCCTGTACCAGCTCCAGTACAAAGACCAGGAGTTGCGCGCTTCCTTCGAGACAGCCGGAAGCGAAGCGGGCACGTCCGTTCCCGGGAACGATTAGCCTTTAGTAGCGCAGGCTTCAGCCTGTGGGTTTTCGCTGCTCCGAAATCAAAATCCGCAGGCTGAAGCCTGTGCCACCACAAAATGCCCCCCACACAACTTCTCATCTCCGCCGGCGAAGCCTCGGGCGACATGTACGCGGCGCGGCTGGCGATGGCATTGCGTGCGCGCGCTGATGTCCAACTCTTCGGCATGGGCGGGACGCGCATGCGCGAAGCCGGAGTCGAACTGGTAGCCGACTGCTCCGAAGTTTCTCTCGTAGGAATCGTCGAAATCGCCAAAAAATACCCTCCTCTGAAGCGCGTGTGGAAGCGCCTTCTAAATGAAGCGGCGCGCCGTAAACCGCAGCTCGCGATCCTCACCGATTTCCCTGGCTTTCATCTGCGCCTGGCGCGCGCTCTGAAGCGCCAGGGCGTACAGAACATCTATTTTGTGTGCCCGCAGTTCTGGGCTTGGAGGCCCTGGCGGGCAAACCTGGTGCGGCGGCGATTCGTTCGCGGGCTTTGCATTTTCCGGTTCGAAGAAGAATGGTATCGCGCGCGCGGCGTGAACGCCGATTTTATCGGCCACCCGCTGGTGGGAAACGTGACGGCAAAGAGAACGCGCGCCGAGTTTGCCGCCACGTGTGGACTGGACGCCAGCCAGCCGATCGTCGCGCTCCTGCCTGGAAGCCGATCCGGAGAAATTGCGCACCACATGCCTACGTTGATGCAAGCCTGCCGCCTGATTCAAAAGCAGCGCAAAGTGCAATTCGTACTGGCCCTGGCGCAAGGCGTGAAAAAAGCCCAGATCGCCCAATATCTGAAGCCTGACTTGACCATGCAAGTCGTGGAAGACGCGACCTATGACGCATTGGGCGCAGCAGACCTGTCGATCGTGTCCAGTGGCACCGCGACTGTGGAAGCCGCGCTCCTGGATGCGCCCATGATTGTCATTTATCGCCTCGCGCCCCTGACGGCTTCGATCGCTCGATGGCTGGTGCGCACGCCCAGGTTCGCTATGGTCAATCTGATTGCAGGCAAGGAAGTTGTGCCCGAACTGGTGCAGAAAGATTTCACTCCCGTGCGCCTGGCAAGTGAGGCGATTCGCTTGCTCGATTCCCCGGAAGCCTGCGCCGAGATGCGCCGCGGACTTACGGAAGTGCGCGAAAAGCTTGGTCCTCCCGGCGCAGTCGAGCGCGCGGCGGACCTGATCGCAGGCATGTTGGATCCCCGGTAACGCAGACTTGCATAGCGCAAGCTGGGACTGGCAACTCATCGGGTCAAGTTGGTATCCTATTAAGTTGCAAGGCCTCCGCCGGACAGAAAGGCACCAGAAACTCATGTCGAAATTTCGACTGCTCCTACTCCTGACAGGACTGACAGGCCTCGCCATACCCGGCTCGGCTCAATCGCCGGGAGCGCCGCAGGGCCCGGGCCGCCCCGTCGCCCCTGTTCAAACTATTTCCACTGCCGGATTTCGCGCAACGTACTACGAAGTTCGCGCTTCCCTAGACGCGGTCGGCCAGGTCATGAACGCGCAAGCCAAGGTGGACTTCGCGGCAAGAGAGGCCGGCCGGATCGTGGACGTGGAGCTCAATCAAAATCTGCGCGTCAATTCAGTCCGCGACGTCTCCGGCAAGCCGGTAAGCTACGATCGCGACGACAGTTCCGCCCAGAAATTGCACATCACGCTCGGGGACACAATCCCCTCGGGCGGGAAAGTCACGCTGCTTTTTGATTATGGCGGCCCTCTTTCCAGCCGCATCAACGATCCCAATCAGGGCACGCGGATGGCTTACATCGCGAAAGATGGCGGCTACTTGCTGCTTCCTTCGCGCTGGTTTCCGCTGACCGATTTTCCTGCCAATCGATATACGGGTATTTTCCAGCTCGAAGTGCCCGGAAACATGACTGTGGCAGGCACCGGCGCGTCGGCAGGCGCGCCTCAATCGGTCACTCCCAGACCTGCGGCGTCTCCGGCACCCGCTCCCGCGCTGGGGAACGCAAGGCATGGCGCCCCGGTTTCGCCTCTGAGCGCTCCGCCGCCTCCCTCGATGGAAAACGAGCGGATGCTGTACAGCTTTCGAGTGGATAAGCCGGAGGCTGCGGGAACGTTTGTCATCGCGCCGCTGCAATTAAGCCCGCAGCGCGCGCAAGGCGCGACCTTTTCCATCTACACGCCGCCCGCGCTGGCAAATACAGCGCCGGCTTATGCGGACGCGATTTCGCACGTCCTCGATTATTACAATGATGAATTTGGCCCACTGCCGGAACCCGGATTGACGGTCGCGCAAATTCCGGATGGGACGGTCGACGGATTCTCCGCTCCGGGCGTTTTGCTGCTGAGCGCGCGGCAATGGTCGGCCAAGCCAAACGAACGCCTGCTGGCCGATCTGGTTGCCCATCAATGGTGGGGCACGCAGATCACTGCGGCTACCCCCTCCGACGTTTGGATCACGGATGGCCTCTCGCGCTACTCCGAGGGACTGTATGTCGAGCAAGCTTCGGGCAAGGAAGGGCTGAACAAAGCGCTCGAAGATTTCGCGGTGGGCGCGCTGATGTTCGACGATTCCGCTCCGATCGCCGATGCCGGGCGCCTGGAACCCGGTTCCGAGGAATATCAATCGGTGGTGGTGAACAAAGGCGCGATGGTGTTCCACATGCTCCGCGCCATTATCGGCGATGCGAATTTCAACGCCCTGCTGAAGGATTTCTATTCCCGCTATACGGGCAAGTCCGCGCGGATTCAGGATTTCGAGCAACTGGCCGAGGCGCGCCTGGCACAGCCGGCGCAGACCGAATTCAAAATGGGCAATGCGCCCGCCGCTTCCGAGCAGCCGCCCAGTTTGCGCCCGTTCTTCACGCAATGGCTGCATTCAACCGGGGTCCCGGAATTCAACCTGGAGTACGTGGTCTACCGCACCAAGAAAGGATTCCGGATCGTCGGCAAAGCGAAGCAGAATCTTGATGTTTTCCACATGGACGTTGAGGTGGAAGTCCAGACCGAGGGAAATCCCGAATTCAAGACCATCACGATTTCCGGGAAAGAGTCGGCGTTCACCGTGGAGACCTTCGGGCGGCCTAAACCAAATGGAATTATTCTCGACCCGCACGACTACATTCTGAAATCGAGCCAGCGGCTGCGCGTGCGCGGAATCATCGCGCGTGGGGAATCGCTCGCCGAATTGGGCCGCTACTACGACGCAGTGCAGCAATACCAGAAGGCGCTCGAGCAAGACCGCATGAATGCTCTCGCCGATTTCCGCATGGGCGAGGCGTTCTTCTACCAGCGAAATTACGCGGCCGCCGCGCAGTCCTTCCGTGACGCGCTTGATGGCGCCACGGACTTGACCACAAAATGGACGGAAGTGTGGGCGGACATCTACTTGGGGCGAATTTACGACATCCAGGGCGACCGCGCGCGCGCCGTCAACCAATACAGCAAGGCCAAGCAGACCGGTGACGACACCGGCGGCGCGCAAGCCGAAGCGGAAAAATCCCTGAAAAAAGCGTACAGCGAAACCGGAGCCTGAGTGGCACAGGCTTCAGCCTGTGGATTTCCATCGATGCTTCCATACTGATCGCGTTAGCCAAGATTAAATGGACCCCACAGACTGAAGTCCGTGCCACTTAACCCCAATATCCAGATAATCCCGTGAGGCGTGGCGCCACGATCCCCTTGTGCTGGACTAGGACCTGAAATTTCTCGCCCAATCCTTCCGGATGAATAAGATTTTTCAGCAAGAGGCGGGCGCGCAATTTTTCCACTTCCGTTTGGCCGGGTTCGTACAAATCCGCAAATTCATTTTCCCGGCCGAGCGCCACCAGAAATTGCGATTGCGTGACGAGACCCGTGCGAAGGAGGCCCGACCTGCGGCCGCACAAATCCAACGCGGTGAAATTGACGTGAGCGGTCAAGTCCTGTTCGCCCGGCGCATCGAGAAGATGTTCCGAAACAGTATGATCGCGGTAGGCGAGCAGAGTGCCGCGATTGTGATGTTCACCGAATAAAGCGCGGGCTTCGTGGCCATAATCGATGGTCAAGATAAAGCCGCGCTCCAGCGCGCGTCCCGCGCTCTCGATCCAATCGCACGCTTCAAAGCACACTTCCGCCTGCTGTCCTTCTTCGAGTGTAATCCCCTGCTCAAGAAAATATTGCGTCAACGCCGGCATGGAGGGCTCGCCAGACACTTCAATAAATCGCCCGTCCTCTAGTGCGACAAAGATTTCCCGCAGGGCGCCTTTCTCCACAACAACGCGATGAACGGGCAAAGCGTCCAGCAACTCGTTTGAAACAATGCACCCCGCGGGAATCGCGCGTGGAATTTCGCCGGCGCTCGAAACGCGCCCGGCCGCCACATGAACCGCGAGGCGCGCCGCGTGTTCAGCGCGGCGCGCGCTGGATTGTTCCACCGCGACATATTCGAGGGCCGTATAAAATTCGGGAAGCGCCCGCGCGCTGAAGTCCAGGATGTGCCCGGCCAGGCGCCCGACTCCGGCACCCGATTCGGCTACGACGAACGAGTTGGGAGATCCCAGCACCTCCCACATTTCCGCAAGCTGCCGCGCGAGGAGGCGGCCGAAAATTGGATGCACATCAACGCTCGTGTAATAGTCCCCGAATCGAGCCGCGTTTGCGCGCGAGTAGTAGCCGTGAACGGGATGATAGAGACACTCACGCATGAATTCGGCGAAGGAAATTGGGCCGCTCGCGCGAATGCGCTCGGCCAGAATTTTGGTCAAAGCGCGCGCGTGTTCTCCCGGCTTGGGCGGTTCGCCGCGCGCGCCGGAAGCGGAGGAGGAGCCGGCCGTCATACGTCCTGGCGCTGCGGATTGCAAGTGAACATCTCGATGATGAAATCGTGCAGGCAATCGTAGAGCTGCTTCTGGAAAATCCATGGAAATTGTTTACTCTCAATTTCACGGGGACGGAGCAGGAACACATAGGTGTGCACCTGAGGCTCGGGCGGAGAATCCTGCATCACCACTTCGACACCTTCGGCCGCGGGACGCGCGTCGAACACGAAGAGCGGATGTTCGTATTGGGTCAACTCGGCGCGAACTTTTTCGGCGAGAGCGTTCATTTGCTTCCCGCCCCGGACGCGCCTTGCAATTCGCCGCCGGAGCCCATTTCCGCGCGGACTTTTTCAAATTCGGAAAGGGCCTGCGCGTCGAGTAGAACGAAAAAAACCTTTTCGAGCGACGTGTTTTTTTTCAAATGTTCCTCGGCTTCCCTCAGCATAATGCTGGCGCATTCCGAAATTGGAAAGCCGGCGATTCCGGTGCCCACGGCGGGGAATGCGATCGAGCGCAGCCCTCGCTCCGCGGCGATGCGCAATGCGTGCGCCGTGGAACTGCGCAACGCGCGCGCCGTTGCCGCTCCTCCTAACTGCATGCTGGCCGCGTGGATCACAAAGCGCGCGCGCAGCTTGCCGCCCCCCGTGATGGCCGCGCCGCCGATGGGAACGCTGCCGATCGCGTCACACTCCCGCTGAATCGCCTCCCCGCCCTTTCGCCGGATCGCGCCGGCCACGCCGCCGCCAAGCTGCAAATCATTGTTGGCGGCGTTGACGATGGCGTCGACGTCCATTTCCGTCAGGTCGCCTTGGAGGAGAACGATCTTTTCGCTGATGCTCATGAGCCGGTTTCGTTTCTGTTTCTTGAGTTATTTCGCAATACGATTCAGCGCTTCCTCATCGTACCCCAGCACCATGTCGGCGCCGCGCATCACCACCGGCCGCCGGATCAGATTGGGTTCGGCCGCCATCAATCGCAATGCCTCTTCGCGCGACGGTGGATTCTGGCCCATTTTCCGCGTGCGGTACAGTTCGTTGCGCGTATTCAGAAACATGCGATGGTCGCGTTTGCCGATGAGCGCGTCAAGCTCCCCGACCGACAGCCGGTCTTTCCCGAGATCGCGCAGGTCCAGTTCCACTTTCCGTTTCTCCAGATAAGCCTTGGCTTTGCGGCACGTAGTGCAAGACGGCTTCTGCAAAAACTTGATTTTGACTTTCCCCATGTATCTCGCTCCTCAAAAACCGAAATCCGCCGGCGCGGTGAAGGCATGTTCACGAGTCCTGAGATCGGCGGTCCGAGCGTTTCCTAATTGCATTATATATTCAACCCGCGAAGGAGTTTTAAGCACCCAGCGTTCGAGCCAGCGCTCGAAATCTTCCTGATTGCGCGACTGTTCGTGATATTCGGCAAAGAAAGCATGATCGCGGCCATAATAACCCTGCACGGGCGAGGGATGCGCGCCCCAGGGCTCGTGCACTACCGCCGCCACGAGAAAACCGGGAATGAGCGTCCGGTTCGGATCGGAGGCGATCACTTCAGGCGCCACGATTTCCTCGGCCACCACGATCACCTTCCGCGACGCCCGCGCTCCGTCGATCGCCACTCCCAGATTTCCCCAAAGATGCGAATTGCCCGCAGCGTCCGCGCGCTGCACCGGCACGATGGCCACGTCCGGCTGCAGCGCGCGCACGGCGATCAGCCGGTCTTCATTCACAGGCGAAATAAATTCGCAAAGATTGCCGTTGCTCTTGAGCAGATCGCTTCCAAGCGCAGCATAGGTGGGCAGGAAAGGCACTCCCAGCGCAGCAGCATGAAGCGCCATGGCCAACGTGAAATTCGTGTAGTCCACCGTCTCGATCGCGTTGGGAATTGCTCGCTCCACCGCACGCCGGAAGCAATAGCCGACGCCCGCTGAGGCGTTGCCCACCCACGCCGCCATCACGCGCGAAACGCATCCCGCTCCGATCATTTGATCGAACAAAATGTCGGAAATGGGTCCCACGAGAGTCAGGTCGCGGCGGCCTTGCCGGATGATCTCGTGTCCCGCCGAGAACGGAATCATTTGTTCAAGCTCCGCGCCCATCAGGACCGACGAGCCCGACGGCACATGCTCGCTGATCGCCTGCTGCATCGAAACCAATTTTGAGTGAGCCGCGCCCGTCATGTTTTCGTCCAAAAATGGTCAGGGTCAATCTCGCGAATTACCCTGAGTTCGTCTTCACTCGGATCCGGCGTCACTTCCAGATTGTCGGCCACGCGCAGCGGCCACCCTGTATTACTCAACGCTTCCTCCACGCGAATTCCCGGGTGAACCGATGCCAGGAAAGCCTCGCCGTCTTCACCAAATCGCAGCACCCCCATCGTGGTGATGATCGCCGAGGGGCCGGAGCGCGCCGGCAGCCCTCTCGCGCGCCGCCACCCCGCTCCATCGCCATTCCCGGGCGAAGTGATATAGCCAACGCGCGCAACCAATCGCTCCCGATCGTGCGCGAGAATCACGACGGTGCGCTGCGAGAGGCCGGCAATGTCGCACGCGCCTCCCGAGCCCGGCAGCCGCACCGTTTGCCCATTCCTGCGGCCCCAGGTGGTGTTGAGATTGCCGAAACGGTCGACTTCCGCCGCTCCCAGGAAACCCACATTCACGCGGCCCTGCTGCAGCAGCGACATCACGGAAATCATATCGCCGCAAAACGTGGCTTGGAACAAGTTGGGAGGATCGCCCATGGTGTAAAGGAGCGCCGGGGCGGGCGTGTCGCGAATGATTCCGTTTTCAAAAAGCCCAGTCGCGCGTGGGGCGTGCGTCCGTTTGGCAAGTGCAAATGCAATCATGGGCAAGCGCATGCCGACGAAGACGAGTTCGCCGTCGCGGATTTCGCGCGCCGCCGCCGCCACCATCAACTCCCCTCGCGTGAACGACTCGAAACCCATTTTGGAGGATATAATCGCTGACATGGAATGAAGCGGCCGATTCCGCAGCGCACTCGAGACAATTTACGCAGCGGTCCTTGCATCCCTAGTTCGGCAATTTTTCCAGCACTTTGGCAAGCTGGCGAAAATATTTGAGCTTTTGAGCGCGGCCCGTGGCGTTTTTCGCGCTCGTCGACGGCAGCACAAACACCTGCGCGCCGTACAGCCGCTCCTTTTGCAGCCCCGGCTTGCACGGCCGCTGCGCGAAATTCTCAAAAGTGCCCACGCCATTGAAGGCGATCACTTGCGGCGCGTACTGTTCGATTTTTTGAGCCAGCAGGATGCGCCCCTCGGCAAATTCCTCGCGCTTCAATTCCTCGATCCCGCGCGTGGGACGCTTGACGAGATCAGTCAGTCCTATTCCGAATTCGATCATTCGCTTGTCATTGCGGTGATCGAGCAATTCGGGCACCACGCCCGAATCGTAGAGCAGCGGCCAGAATTCGTTTCCGCGGCCCGCATAATAATGGCCGACGCGAGCGGATCGGTCGCCGGGATTGCACCCAACGATGATGAGTTTCATTCCGCTGCGCAGGTAATCAGGCAAAGTTCGCATTGCAATTTGTCTAGTCCGCGCGTTCCGGGGATCACAATTTGTTTAACCGGGCTGCTCGCCCCGCTGCAACCCTGCCGGACAAACCCCAACGGGCTGAAGCCTGTCCTACCGGGGCCCAGAACGCAAAACGGAGATATTTCCCCCTTGAATGGGAACGTCTCATTGTACCATTGCATTCTGCCCGGAAGCCGCAAGCCCTTTTGTGCTTGTGCTCACACAAAAACTAAAAATCTTGAATCGACGAGGCCCGGTGCAGCATCGGAAGAGAAGGGTCCGACCGGCAGGAAATGCAAAGGAGAACTATGGTACCCTGCCAAATGAGCGCGGCTGTCCTCAGCGTGAAGCCGCCTGGAGCACACTGGATCGTGAGCGCTACCGACCCCAAACCTCTGGCTTCCACAATCGTCCGCGATGACGAAGCGGTACTGGTGTCCGCGGCCAAAGCGGGAGACACGTCCGCATTTGAAGAACTAGTGAATCGCTACGAGCGCAAGATTTTCCGCCTGGGAATGAACATCACGCAAAACCGCGAAGACGCCGAAGATGTAATGCAAGACGCCTTCCTGAAATCCTACCAGAACCTGGACCGTTTCCAGGGAGACTCCCGCTTTTACACCTGGCTGGTGCGCATTGCGGTCAACGAAGCCCTGATGAAATTGCGCAAGCGGCGCCCCAATCACGTGTCCCTCGATGAACCGCTGACGGACGGCGACGGCGACGAGTCCGTCTTCCGTGAAATCGAGGACTGGGGCCCTTCCCCCGAGAAAAAATTCGCTCAAACCGAGCTCAATGAAATTCTAAACAGCGTGATCAGCGAACTCGATCCGATTTTCCGCGTCGCTTTTCTCCTGCGCGACGTGGAAGGCCTTTCCACGGATGAGACCGCGCAAATTCTGGGAATCTCTTCGGCGGCGGTAAAATCGCGCCTCTTGCGGGCGCGGTTGAGACTCCGCCAAAAACTCAACAAGTATTTCCGACGGAGCGAAACGCAGTGAACTGCAAGAAAGTAGTACTCGAATTAACGAGCTATCTCGACGGAGTCCTCGACTCCAGCATGCGAGTGGATCTGGAACAACACCTCTCCCGTTGCACCGACTGCCGCCTGGTGGTCGACACCTGCCGCAAAACCATCCAGATCTTCTGCAACTCCGAACCCGTCCCCCTTCCCGAAGATGTCCGCGAGCGCCTGCACACTGCGCTCCTCGAGCGCTTCCGGCGCAAATCCAAGACCACCTAGCAGCCAAACCTATATTCTTGTTTCCTTCCGAAAATGGGCACAGAATAAAGCGCTCTTCCAAGCGACAAAGTTTCGTCATGAAATAAAGGCAGCGCCCTGCCCGGGAGGAAGTCGATGAAACGGCTCTTTCGATGGATTGTTCTTTCTGCTGCGATTGTGTTTTCGCTTTGCATGTCCATGCCCTCACGGGCGCAGTCCGGCACGAAAAACGGGGAGTGGCGGACGTATGGAGGCGATCTCGCCAGCACGCGCTACTCGCCGCTCGACCAGATCAACGCGGACAACTTCAGCAAACTTGCGGTCGCCTGGCGCTTCAAGACGGACTCCCTGGGCCCGCGGCCTGAATTCAAATTTGAATCGACGCCACTGATGGTTCATGGAGTGCTCTATTCGACGAGCGGAACCCGAAGAGCGGTTGTGGCGCTGGATGCGTCCACAGGCGAGCTGCTCTGGATGCACAGCGAGAACGAAGGCGATCGCGGCGCCAATGCCCCAAGGCAATTATCGGGGCATGGCTTGGCCTATTGGACGGACGGCAAGGAAGAGCGAATCCTGTACGTCACGCCGGGTTACCGGCTGATCGCGCTGAATGCCAAGACCGGCGTGCCTGTGCCCACCTTCGGCGTTGGCGGAATGGTCGATCTAAAAAAAGACGACGATCAGGAAATTGACCCGATCACCGGGGAAGTTGGGCTTCATTCGACGCCTGTCGTAGCCCGCAACGTGGTGATCGTTGGGGCCGCGCACCTGACCGGAGGAGTGCCCAAAAGCAGAAAAAACGTGAAAGGTTATGTCCGCGGATTTGATGTCCGAACAGGCAAGCGCCTCTGGATTTTCCATACCATTCCGCTCCCCAACGAATATGGAAACGATACCTGGCTGAAGGAATCCTGGGCCTATACCGGAAATACCGGCGTCTGGGGACAAATTTCGGTGGATGAGAATCTAGGCCTAGTGTACCTGCCGGTGGAATTGCCGACGGGCGACTACTACGGGGGCGATCGTCCGGGGAACGGTTTGTTTGGAGAAACTTTGGTAGCCGTGGATTTGGAAACTGGCAAGCGGAAGTGGCACTACCAACTTGTGCATCACGGTCTGTGGGACATGGACATCCCTTGCGCTCCCATTCTTGCCGACATCACCATGAACGGCCAGACGGTGAAAGCTGTGGCGCAGCCGACCAAGCAAGCTTTCCTATACGTTTTCAATCGCGAAAACGGCAAGCCGATCTGGCCCATGGAAGAGCGTCCGGTTCCGCAGGGAGATGTCCCCGGAGAATGGTACTCTCCCACTCAACCGTTTCCGACCAAGCCGCCTGCTTTCGACAACCAGGGCGTGTCCAGCGAAAGCCTGATCAACTTCACGCCGGAACTGCATGCGGAGGCGGAGAAACTTGTTTCAAAGTATAAGATCGGGCCGCTGTTTACGCCGCCCTCAGTGAGCAAAGCGGAAGGGCCGCTGGCCACAATCGTCTCCCCGGGAGCCCTCGGTGGAGCGAATTGGCCAGGTGGGTCGTACGATCCCGAAACGCACATGTTGTACGTGTATTCTCGAAGTGATATCTCCGCCCTCGGACTCGTTCCCTCCCCCGACCAAAAAGTTTCGGATATGGAATACGTTCAAGGAACTGCGGGCATTTCCCCTCGCGCGGGCAGACCCATGGGCGCGCCGCCGGTCCCCGCACCGAATCCTGAGAGTGGTGAACCAGTTTTAACCGTCCGGGGACTGCCGCTCTTGAAGCCGCCGTATGGCCGTATTACAGCGATCAATCTGGACAAAGGGGAAATCGTTTGGCAGATCGCGCACGGAGAAACGCCGGACAACGTCCGAAACAATCCCGCGCTCGCCGGCCTGACGATTCCGCGCACGGGAAGCGCTGGTTTGATCGGTGTGCTGACGACCAAAACCTTGGTTATCGCTGGGGAGTCTGTAAATGTAACAATGCCATCCGGAATGCGCGGCGCAATGCTGCGCGCCTATGACAAGGCCACCGGCAAAGACGCTGGAGCCGTCTATATGCCCGCGCCGCAGAGCGGTTCGCCAATGACGTATATGCTCAACGGGCAGCAATACATCGTCATCGCCGTCAGCGGCCCCAACTACGCGGGTGAGTTGATCGCGTACCGCCTGCCGGCCAACTAATGCGCTCGCGCTCCGATAAGCGTCGCGACTCGGGGAGCGCATGGCAATCTGAAATTTCAAATTTGAAATTTCAGATTCTTGAACCGCAGTTCGTCACACGCTCAAAACCATTCCTGGGACTGATGCGCCGGGTCTGTTTAAATTTCCTCAGCTGCGCAGATACTTATTGAAAAACTCCAGCGTGCGTTGCCAGGCCAGCTTGGCAGCGGCCTCGTCATACCTCGGCGTCGTATCGTTGTGGAAGCCATGATTCGCGCCGTCATAAATATACGCGGTGTAAGTAATGTGGTCGGCTTTCAGAGCCTCTTCCCAGGCCGGCCATCCGCCCGTGATGCGACTGTCGAGCGATGCGTAGTGAAGCAAAAGAGGCGCCTTGATTTTGGCCGTATCTTCGGCCGAGGGCTGACCCCCATAGAACGGAACCGCGGCCGCGAGATCGGGCAAACGCACAGCGAGCTTGTTCACCGTCGTCCCGCCAAAGCAGAATCCTACGGCGCCCATCTTGCCAGTGCATTCCGGACGGGCCTTCAGCCAGGCGTAGGAGGCGACAAAATCTTCAAACATTTTGCCCTGATCAACTTTCGGGAAAAGCGCAGTAGCCTTTTCCTCGTCGTCAGGATAGCCGCCAAGGGAAGTAAGGCCGTCGGGCGCAAACGCCAGGAAATTCGCGACAGCGAGGCGCCGCGCCACATCTTCGATGTAAGGGTTCAGGCCGCGGTTCTCGTGAATCACCAGAACTCCGGGCAACTTGCCGGCAGGTATTGCGGGACGCGCGTAATACCCCTTGATGCTTCCATTGCCTTGCGGCGAGGATACGGTTTCGTACCCGGCCTTGATTCGAGCGTCGTCCTTGGGAACTTGCTGCGCCAACGCGTAATTCGGCTTGAGGCTCTCCCAAAGTGCCACGGCCGATACGCCGCCTACGGCATACTTATTCGCGCGATCCAGAAACTCACGCCGGTTGATGTCGCCGTGAACGTACTTGTCAAAGTGGTCTAGCAACTCCTGCGGATAATCCGTCGCTTTTTTTCGCTCCATTTAAGTCACTCCGTCGTGGTCAGCTTGGAATGTTGGTGACACCACGCTCCGACGCGGAGGATACCACTATATCGGTCTATGAAAAAGCCTTCGCCGGCTTTTTCGAAGCCGCTGGCAAAATTTCCTCGATTTTCTGCACCTCCGCGCCCGCATCACTCACCGATGTTTCCCGCAAACTTCTGTCTGCAGCGCATGCTCAGTGCCACCGCTTCATTTTTAATTCTATCGGACGCTCGCTTCCATCAGACTTGGCTTCCCTGATCCCAGGGTGAGATAGAACGTTGCGCCCTTCTCCACTTCCGCTTCCGCCCAGATTCGTCCGCCGTGTCTCTTGATGATGCGGCGAACCGTCGCCAGACCAACTCCCGTGCCTTCAAACTGGTCCTGCCGGTGAAGCCGCTGGAACGCGCCAAATAGATTCTGAGCGTTCTTCATGTCAAACCCTGCGCCGTTGTCCCGAACATAGATTACGGTCTCGTCATCGATCGTGGTCTGCCCAACCTGGATGATCGCATTCTCACGCAAGCGGGTGTATTTGACTGCGTTCGATATGAGATTGGCAAAAACCTGCTTTATCAATCCTTGATCGCAGTTAATCTCCGGCAAGCTTCCAATTTCCCATTGGATTCTTCTTCCCGGAACTGCCGATTTGCTTTCCGCAAAGATTGGCCTGAGGATCTCATCCAGATTTGTAGGTCGGATATTCAGCGGCTGACGCCCCAAACGGGAGAGTCTCAGCAAGTCTTCGGTGATTCTGGCCATTTGCTCAACGGACGCATGAATCCGCTGCAGGCATTTCCTTCCTTCCGAATTTATCCCCGGTCCGAGCATCTCTTCCAGCATTTCGGCGTATCCGTCAATGACGTGGAGGGGCCCGCGAAGGTCATGCGAGACCGAAGCGCTGAAGGCTTCCAGTTCCTCATTGGCAGCTTGGAGTTCCGCGGTGCGCTCCCGGACCCTCTCTTCCAGTTCCTCATTGAATTTTCGAATTTGCTGTTCTGACTTCTCGCGCTCGATGGCATAGCGGATGGCGCGGGAAAGGACGCTGCCATTCAGATCAATTTTGGTTACGTAGTCCTGCGCGCCTTCTTGAACCATCTTTAGTGCCAGCGCCTCATCCCCCAGCCCCGTCAAAATTATGATGGGAATGGTGGGAGCCTGTGCCTTGGTCTTGCTGAACGTTTCTTTCCCTTTGCTGTCGGGGAGTGCAAGATCCAGAAGAATCGCGTCAATTCCCCCCGTGCCCAGGCGGCGCAGGGCCGTTGCCAACCGGTCGGCTGTTTCCAAGTCAAATGTATCCCCGCCCGAGTCCACGAGCGATTCCCGAATCAGTCGGGCGTCGCCGGGATTGTCTTCAACCAGAAGGACAGTCAATCGTTGATCGCTCATTGTTTATGATTGGGTAGCTTGACAATGGCTAGCCAAAAATCCTCAAGGGATCTCACAACTTTGACGAATTGATCCAGATCGACCGGTTTCGTTACGTAACAGTTGGCATGCAAATTGTAGGTTTTCAGAATGTCTTCTTCGGCCTTGGAGGTCGTAAGGATCACAACGGGAATGCGCTTCAGGTCGGAATCTTCTTTAATTTGCTGGAGAACTTCCCGGCCGTCCATAACCGGCAAATTAAGATCGAGGAGAATCAAATCGGGCCGCGGGGAGGATGAATATTTGCCTTGCCTGCGGAGACAATTGAGCGCCTCTTTCCCATTCGTGGCGACCATCAAATTGTTGCGAACTTTACTTCCCTTCAATACTTCCTGAGTCAACCGGACATCACCCGCATTGTCCTCAACCAGCAGGATATCAACGGGTATAGCTTGCGATTCGAAGTTCATTCTGTTCTCCCCCCTGCGCTTGATTCTCCGCCGCAGCAATCGTGAAGCAAAACGTCGTTCCACCTCCC
>Ga0210401_10001554_pt1 | contig 26488 bp, 17 predicted proteins | sample IncBWH32MmetaG_FD_150866 | JGI IMG/M metagenome (GOLD analysis project Ga0210401, IMG submission 150866) | Forest soil microbial communities from Barre Woods Harvard Forest LTER site, Petersham, Massachusetts, United States - Inc-BW-H-32-M | ecosystem: Environmental > Terrestrial > Soil >...
TTGAGAAGATAAAAGAGCTTGATAAAAAATTATTCTATTATAAGGAACTTGTAAGTAGACTAGAAAGGTTTAATGAAACACCTGACCCTAAATTAGTTTTAAAAGAAGGTCAATTAAGGAAGAATTTTTCAAATGTTTACAGGCCAAAGAAGGGTTGGATAAATGAGATTAGAACTTCACTTGATATTCCTTTGAGGAGATTAGGGCAAAAAGTAATGACCGATAAAGGTAAACCAACCTCCCCACAAGGAATAATTGAACTGGAGGCAAGTGAAGTCGAAGGGAAAATTACAATTAAATCCTTAAAGAAAATTGCCGATGCCTTAGATATGGATTTGGTATATGGTTTCGCACCAAAGCAAGAATCTGTTGTAATGTGGTTGTATAGAAAAATAAAGCCAGAGGCAAAGGAAAGGTTCTATGATTCGATTATTGAATCAATTAAAGAGGGCGTTTTAAAGCCCAAGAGGGTTCAAGACCATAACCAGACTGCAATAAGAAATGAAGCATTGGATTTACTAAGAAACATGTCCAAATCTGTTTGGGATAAGATTTAATTAACCCCCTAATTGCATAAAAAAAAATAAAACTGTTAATAAGCATTTTATGTCCGTAACTATTATGTAGTAACTTTAATTGACAAGGTTCTTTGACTTAATGCAGAATTGTTTAACGGGGTACATTAAAATGCTGATTTTGCGTACATAAAAGTACTTTAAAGTACCATAAAGTACCTTGTAAACCCTTGTAAATACTGCATTTCCTGTTTATAACCAAGCTCTGAAAATCCTTGTGTCCCTGGTTCGATTCCTGGAGGTACCACTTCTGAAAGCCCTTGATTATCAAGGGCTTTCGGTTTTTTATATACTTTTTGTCTTTTCATGAAATTTGGCGGGGTGCGGAAACGGGGTGCGGAATTTCTTAATTTTTAGCTGTTTTTTCAATCATTACAAATCTTGTAAGGATATTATTAAATATTCTAAACCCAGTTAGTTTTCATGCAGTAAATTTCCTGTCTGAATAGTGATTTTTTATAATCCTAACTGTTATAGGAAGCAAAAGCAGAATTAATGATTAGATATATAAAAAACCTAATAAAAATACTGGGCTTTTACTTAACCATTCTTTTGTTAAAACCGACCGTTTAAGAAAAATCTATCACCGCTTAAAAGACTGCGTGTGTAATGCTTTCTGTATTACGTAAATTCGATAATAGTAAAAACTAAAAGTCATTCAAACATTTTTTAGCGACATATAAAATAGAAAAATATAATTAAGAAAAAAGTTTTTTATGTTCTTTAAAAAAAATAAGTTTGATTATACGGGAAATACAAAAGCGTTCTATTAATAATTTAAAAAACAAATCTATGTGTAAAAAACAACTACTTTTTGCCTTAGCTCTAATGACGAGCTTATTAGTTACAGCCCAAAGCGGACAAAAATGGGCAACCGGATTAAATAGTCTTTCAACAGGCGATGCTTTAGGAAGCAGTAATAATATGCCCCTTATTTTTAAAACTAATAGTATCCAATACATGAGTTTGGGCACGAATGGGGTTTTACAATTAAAGTCTTTAATTGGTTCGAGTAACAGTGTTTTATTTGCAGATGCCAATGGTAATCTTTTTCCGCTTCCGGCAGGAGGCAGCAACCAAGTTTTGTATGGTAATGGGGCTTGGGGCAATTTGCCAGTTTTTACGAATGTATGGTCGAGAAATGGAAATGATGCTTTTTATACCACAGGAAATGTAGGTATAGGCACTAACAAACCTGCATATAATTTAGATGTAACCGGTAATGTGCACATAAGTACCGATCTTATTGTAGATAACGGGATTTCAATAGGCCCTAAAAATTTACTTATTAAAAGCGGAGCCAATGGTGAGTTATTTGTACAAGGTGCAACTATTTTAGGAGGAGGGACAACTATACAAGGAAGTGCTTTATTTACAGGAAGCATAACTAACCCGACACTTGCAGGAACAGGATTTACAGTTTTATATACAGGTGCCGGTGGACTTTTTAATATACTACCTGCTTCAACTTCCGGAAGGTTACAATTTTTAGGAAGCAATGGGCAATGGATGGATGCAACCGTTTCGGGTAATATTGATATAACAAGTATTTCATCAAGTAAACAACCTTTCATTAATTTTCAACCAGGTGATGGTAATGGGACGGCAGCGCAACTTAATTTAACTGCTAATACAAATGTACAAGGTGATTTAAACGTAAGCGGTGCAGCAGCTTTTGATAGCATAGACGCTGGACAAAGTATTAGTTTTTATGGAGCACCAGCTATAAATGTTACTCCTGGTACAATTAGAAAAGGTGTTCGTACTCCAGGAGCACTTAATCTCTTATATAATACAAATGTGCAGGGTAATATAAGTGTAACTGGTAGTGTAGATGTATCTAGCATTACCTCTAACAGTCAACCTTATGTTACTTTTCTACAAGATAACGAAAGTAAAGCAACATTCCTTAATTTAACTGCAAATACAACAAGTATTAGTGGTAATTTGAATGTAGCAGGTAATGCCACACTAAACCAATTAAGCATTAACCAAAGTTTAAGTTCGCCAAAGTTTGTAACTTCTCGTATAATAGGTGCTGATACAAATGGAATACATTTTGGAGATAGCTCAGTAGTGTTAGCTTATCCAAGTCCGAGTCATGCTAATCTTAGTGGTAACCAAATATCTTATGACAATGTATATTCAAATCTTGGTCAAGGAAGGTTAGCAATTGGATTTGCATATGCATTAGGAAACCCATCTCTAGCTTTTGGCACAAATGCTGCTAGTCCTACAAAGGCATATGGGAATAACAGTATTGCTTTTGGAATGGGAGGGACAGAGTCAGATGCTGTTGGAAGCATTGCATTTGGATTCAACGTTAAAGCTGGGGTTAATGCAACAAAATCAATTGTAATTGGAAGTGGTATTGGTATAAGTACAACTACAGCTTTAATACATAATGCAGCCAATAGTTTAGCAGTTGGTTTTAATAGTGATATACCTACTTTCTACGTAGGCGGGGGTAATGGAACTCATAACTCAATTGGTAAAGTTGGTATAGGAACAATAACTCCTGCAGGGCTTGTTGAGATAAAAACTAATGCAAATGCACCTACAGACCCATCTCCTTTTATTGTTTCGAGTACTACACAATATCAAGGTGTTGATGGTAAACTTTTTGAAATTACATACAATGGGCAAGCGCATGCAAGAGAAATTTTTGTAAAAATTACTTCTTTCCCTGATTATGTATTTAAAAAAGATTATGCTTTAATGCCATTAAGCGAGGTGGAAAAATATTATAAAGCAAACCAACATTTACCTGAAGTGCCTAGTGAGAAAGAGGTAAAAGAAAACGGCTTGAATGTTGGTGACATGAATGTTATTTTATTAAAAAAGATTGAGGAGTTAACTTTATATACTGTTGAATTAGAGAAGAAATTAAAAGCTTTGGAAGAAAAAGTAAATAAGTAAACAAAATATTTACTTGCAAGAAATGATTTCTATCTAATTATTTTATTCATATAATATATACCATTAAATATTAGCATCATGAAAAAAAAGTATATAAGGTTTTTTCTTTTAGTGGCATTTAGTACTTGCGGCAATCTTTATGCTCAGTTTAATATATTTACGGAAAGCCCAGCCGACACAAATTATTATGACATTGTAAACCATTTCTTGTATAATTATTCCGGTACCAACCCCGACCCGGATGGAGACAATGAGCTTAATCACTTTAGAGATTGGCAAACTTTTTGGCAACCACGCTTGGCTCCATCGGGTAGTTTTAATGTTGCTGCAGCGGCGAAAAGAAATAATATAAACAACAGCAATAATCCTAATGCCAGGACATCTTCCTTAGTAACATCTAATTGGACGTCACTAGGTCCTTCGGGTGGAATTCTTAGTAATGCTAGTGGCGTTGGAAGAATAAACGCCATTGCATTTGAACCTCTTTATAATGGAACTACACATCCAACTGTATATTGTGGTGGTGAAAATAGCGGGCTTTGGAAGTGTGATATTTCACAGAATCCACCAACTTGGGTAAGCTTAAATACTGATGGGCAATTAGCCCAGTTAGGTATAACATCTATTGCCGTAGATCCGATAATTAACGCTGGTGTAAATAATATTTATGTTGCGACAAGCGATTATAATTTATATTCTGGCTTTAATTTTGGTTCTGCAGGTATTTATAGTTCGTCAAATAATGGTGCAACATGGTCAGCTATTAATGTAGGCTTATTCAATAATTTTGCTCTTGGTGTTGATAATAGTATTGGTAAAATTTTAATAGACCCTACTAATTCAACGGATATGTATGCTGCCACTTCAGATGGAATATATAAATGTAGTATCAGACAATCTGCAAACCCAAGTTGGACAAGGGTTTACCCGAACGCTACTACGGCCGAGTATACTTCTAATATTTTATTTGACCCTGGTTATAACGGAACTACCAATAAAATTATATATGCCTGCGGGTTTAATATTATTAAATCGACGGACGGAGGTGTTACCTGGAATAGCATGGCAACCGGATCTAATGGTTTAGATTTAAGCGGAACTCCGCATTTGATTAATGCACCATTTAATACTACACATCCGGATTATGTGAGGAATATGAACATAGCCATATCTGCTGATGGAGCCTATTTGTATGCCGGTATTATAACTACTACACTACCTGCACCACCTTATGCTTGGAATACACCAAATTATAACTACTTCTATCAGTATGATATTTTAAATACACAACAGTGGTCGCAACAAACCGATTATTTTAATTCAAGCGCTTTTATACAAATTGGCGGCAATGCCCCTTTTGTAGTTCCATATATTACAAAAATGGCTTACCAAGTACGGCCTGGTAATAATAAAACAGTTTATTCGGGTTCCTATTATGTATATGGAACAACAGACGGGGGACAAACGTATTTTTATCCGGGAGCTGGTGGGCACAGTGATGTTCGTGCTATTGAATTTCCTCCTAACGACCCCAATACAATATTTGTTGGAAATGATGGTGGGGTTTATAAATATACTTTAGATGCCAGTGGTAATGTTACCAGTACGACCATATTAAATACCGGTTTAGCTGTATCAACCATGTTTTATGCATCTTCATCCGAAAAAGAAGGCATCAACCCCCAAGTAGTAGCTGGGATGCAGGATGACGGATTAAATTTATTAGAAAATAATATTTGGACTCATCCGGGTTTAGGGGGCGATGGATATCAAAGTGTTATGGATTATAAAGATAAAAATACGATGTATGTAACTGATGGCGCAAGTATATGGGAATCGACTGACGATGGGAATAGTTTTGGAAATGATATTAAGCCAAGTGGTTTTGGAGGACAATATAACGGAATTCCTTTGGCGCTAGACCCTGTTAACCCTTCCATACTATATGCTGCGGGAAGAGATTTATGGAGGTCAACTAGCGGCGGTACAACTAGTAACAGTACTTGGCAACAAGTATCAAATTTTGCAACTCAAGCACCTACATGTCCGGCATCAATATTTAGAATTGCCATAGCACCATCTGACCCACAAACTATATATATGTCAAACTTTACTGGTACTTTTTTATTTAAAACTACTAATGGCGGTGGAATTAATATTGGTGATTGGACAGATATTACACCAAATTCAACAAGTCTACCCGGATTTGTATCGGGATATGTTATTTCGGGGGTTGCCGTTAGTGCTACCGACCCCAATCATTTGTGGATTAGTTATTCGGGCTTTGATGCTACTTTACAGAACAAAGTTCATGAGTCGACAGACGGAGGGCAAACTTGGTCTGTAGTGCCATGGGTTGATAATAACGGGGTTGCTTTACCCAATTTACCTGTAAATTGTATAGTTTACGAAAAAGGCAGCAATGATGGAATTTATATTGGTACCGATGTAGGAGTTTATTACCATCATCATACTAATGATATTAATAATTATAATTATAATGCAATGAGCGGCTGGGAGCCTTTTATGACCAATTTACCCAATGTTATTGTTAATTGGTTAGAAATAAATTACAGTAAAAACTCAATACGTGCTGCTACCTACGGAAGAGGTTTGTGGGAATCTGATTTGGCATGCCCTCTTGGAAATTATGAGGATGTTCATCTTTATAATAGTGCGGATGGTTTCGTTGAAGCGGCAGACATAATTTCTTTTGCAAATGACCCCGGTACATATAATTTAACTTACCGAGCTGTTAACGAGATTGATTTGAAACCCGGTTTTCAAGCATTTAATGTTCCTAACACAAATGTAACTTTTCATGCTTATATACATGGTTGTGACCCGACTACCGGCAATAGTTTCAGGCGTGCTAATCAAAATCAAACGGGAGGTGCCGGCGAAGGAGAAACCGTGAATGCACTTAGTATAAATAGCAATACTGATAAAGAATCTATGGTTACACAACAATCAATAGACGTTATTCCGAATCCGAATGGAGGTAGTTTTAATCTTCGCATAAATGACAATTCAAATCAAGGGGTTTATACAATTAATATTACAGATATTTCAGGTAGGTTAGTTAAAGACATGGAAAATATAAAAGACAAGAATATAAAAATGGATTTAACCAGCCTGCCCAGTGGGTTTTATTTTGTAAAAGTAGTTAGCCCAAGCTGGCAATCTTTTAAAAAGATAATTATTCAAAATTAGGCTTTCAACTATCAATAAACCTGGTAAATTATTTTCATGCTGCCGGCTTTAGGGTTAGCAGCATATATTATTTAACAACAACCAAACGCTTGTTTACTTGGCCCTGATTACTACTAATGCAAATGTTGTAAACACCTTGCATAAAATTGCTTGTATCAAAATTAGTTGTGCCATTTATACTTTGGGTTAAAATAAGTTTACCGTTTACATCATATAAACTTATGGTTTGTTTATCTGTATAACTTGTTTCAATCGTAAAATTATTTTGCGCGGGGTTGGGATACAATTGAAAGTTTGAAGCTTGCGCATTAAATGCTGTTATGCCCGCAACAGGGCAACCATGAGAATTGCCTGAAGCACAAAGAGGATATGTAACTGTATCTGAACCCATGGCATGCGTGTAATTTGGTAAACAATTAAAAGAGTTCATTTGCATATATAAACCACCCATAGGAACGGAGCTAGGAATAATGGGTAAGCATGTTATATTATTTGAATGAAAGTCTAAATAAAAAAGAGAATTAGGTAAAGCAGGCAGGCTTGTTAACGAGTTATTGTTGCAATATAAATCCTGAAGTGAATTAGGTAAAGCAGGCAAGCTTGTTAAAGAATTATCTTCGCATTCTAAATAGGTAAGTGAATTCGGTAAATTAGGAAGACTTGATAAGGAATTTAAACCACAATTTAAAAAAGTGAGTGAGTTGGATAAAGTAGGAAGATTTGTTAAAGAATTAGCTTCGCAATGCAACACTTGAAGAGTATTAGGTAAAGTAGGTAGCGTAGTTAAAGAATTGCTAGGGCAATATAAATAAATGAGGGAATTTGGTAAAGAAGGAAGGCTAGTTAAATGATTTGCGCCGCATAATAAAGTATCAAGTATAGTAGGTAACGTAGGTAGCGTAGTTAACGAATTACTAATACAACCTAAATAATTAATAGAATTAGGTAAAACAGGTAGGCTAGTTAACGAATTATTGGAGCAATTAAAATATTTAAGTGAATTAGGTAAAGCAGGTAGGCTGGTCAAAAAAGTATAGGAGCAATCTAAATAAGTAATAGAATTAGGTAAAGCAGGTAGGCTTGCTATTTGGTTATTGCCGCAATCTAAATAGGTGAGCGAGGTAAAATACTGAACCCCTGTTAGGTTTGCAATAGTTTTATTATTAACATTTATAGTATGCGTGGTTGTGGTAACTAATGTATTACTTGTGTCTAAAGAGTCGCCATGCATGGCAGCAGGCACTATAGTGTGTAGGTAGGTAACAAAATGAGCATCGGGTAAAACTACCCAAGTTTGAGCTTGTGTTTTAAAAAGCAGAAAAGTTGCTACGGCTATAAATAATCGCTTTTTCATTAGTATAAAGATAAGGAATAATACTCAGTTTTTAATATTTAGCTATTTTTTCAATCATTACAAATCTTGTAAGGATATTATTGAATATTCTAAACTCAGTTAGTTTTGAGGCGACAAATTTCTTATCTAAATAGTGGTCTTCTATAATTTTATCATCTGCATGTCCGGTAAAAATTTTTGCGTCTGTTCCTAATGCCATAGTTATGGCAGTAATATATGTTTTTCTTAAGTTTTTAAATTCAATTTTCCTACCGTTAGTATTTACAAGTTTAATGTAATGATTGAATGCTCTTCCAATGATACCTTTTAAATACGTTTCAGAGATACCTTCCGGTCTTTCAAGGACATATTCGTCAGTAGCCCTTTTATTATAATATCCTATGTCTATTAGAAGGGTTTTCAAGCTTCTTGTAATAGGAATAGGTCGTTTATAAACTTTATTGCTTTTATGAGCCTGAATTGCGGCTACTTTATGGTTAGTTATATGAAATAATTCGGCACCGTTAGGTAAGACCCGTAAGTGTGACCATCTTAATTTTACTAATTCTTCTGCCCTACACCCCGTTTCAAGGGCTAATTTGAACGCGGTAAGAAGATAAGTTCGATATAGATTTTTACCTTTTTCTCTTCCTGTTTTAAATTTTTGATAACCATTTTTAGGTGTAACAACTCTTAATAATGCCTCAAACTCCGTGTATGATACAACTTCATTATCCTTGTTTGATTTAAATTTAAGTGTAGCCTTTCTAAAGGGATTAGCAATTTTATACCCCTTTATATCAATAATCCAGTTGAAAAAGGTTTTCATGCGGACAAAGTGTTTATCATGCAAATCTTTTGATTTACTATATTCTCTCAAATACAATAGGAAATTATTTGCTTCAATATCTCCAATATCCTTCACATCAAGTTTTGAAATTTTGAATCCTTGTTTTTTCATGCATTCGCTAAATCTGCCAAGGACTAGTTTAGCATTTGAAATAGACCCTTTATCGAGTTTATTGTTTAAATATTCAAGAGGATTATTCCCGGATATAGTATCTAAATATTCTATACTTAAATCGTATAAACTTGTTCTCTTACTTATTATGGGAACACTAACTTTATGGTAATTGTTTTTTTCTAACTCCAATTTATATCTTGCTCGCTCAACAACAGCTTCATCAAAGTTTCTTGTATCCAAAGTTTTCATAGTTTTATCATCATCGGTTCCTGGAATGTGATACACTAAAATATACTTCTGCCTGTTTTTAAACTTGCAGGTTGACATTTTTTTACCTGTTAAAGGGCAAATATCTTTAACCTGCCTGTCGCATTTTTTACATTTAATCTTGATTCCGCTTCTTTCTTGTCCTTTTGGTATTTTTAACATATTATTTATGCTGCTTTAAATTTGTTTATATAGTCTTGCGCCGCTTTACTATTGACTCTGGCTGAGTATTTTGTAAGGACTTTTTTGCTTACTGGTGCATTAATAAGCTCTGCAAACTCAATCTTATCATCATCCTTAATAGATTCCATTATTTTTTCTGCATTCTCATAATTAGCTCTTACAAATAATTTAAGTTCATTCTCAATAAATAGGTCCAAAAAAACTGATACCGTATATTTTTTCTTCCCCATTTTAATTATTGGTAGTTTGTTTTCTTTACACCAGCCTTCAATAGACCTGACATCTTTATAGTCAAGCTGTGTAGCCAATTCTTCTAATTCAATTAATGTTTCTTTCATTTTAATAATATTAAGTTAATTCAAAACAATCGACCAGATTTTAACCTGTCAAGTTTTAGAGTACTCTTTTTTTAATTTTTTTAATTTTTTGTTGATATATAGGGTTCTATTTTGTTTTTTTTATGAATTCAAGGAGTTTTTTACCTACTAATTGCGGCTTAGTGTACCTGTCTAAGTCCCCGCTTTGACTATTTTTTCAATCAAAACCCTTCTTTTTGCTCAGCTCGGGAGAATAAAAGTTAGCATATCGTAAATTCCTTGAGAAACTTCCTTTGAAGTGGAGCGCGAATGCAAACGTCTGTCTGAATGTTTTTTAGTTTGCATATAAGGAACAAACAGATGTAAAAATTGATGAGAAGTCAGACTAAAAAATTCCCTGATTGCTTCTTCGGACGAAAAAGTATGATTAGGCAGGTACATCACTAGACCAAAGTCTAATAAATACTCTCATGTGACAGGGAATGCATTTGGAAGTTCCGCGTAAATAAAGGGGAAACAGATGAAAGAAATTCCGGCATCTGTTATTACATAGGGAGCCTTGTTATGCGTACAATAATCCTCCATTGGGTAGTCTTCCAATTTGCATTTTTGAAGATGCTCTGCAAATAAGATTAACCTTTGTATATGTTGCTTATCTAATCTATGTGTTTTCATTGTTTATTTCGTTTTGTTGTGATTATCAAGTACTCTTTGCAGGAATTCATACATATTAGCCACTATCACCTTATTCTTGTAATCTTCTGTATGGATTTTGTTATGCAGTTTTTTTAAATCCATATGGTCAATTGAAAAGAGATATAGAAATTCATATACTTCTAATCCAAAAAACTTTCGCATCCCATTATATAAGGCTAAATAAGGCTCAGGTGTATAAATTATATTCCCATCTTTTGTCGTTTCAAATTCATTAAACAAAGTGGAGAGTTTACTTACAACCTGTGGAAAGAGATAATGATACATGCCTTTACGTCCAATCAATGACCTGCTTGAATCATCCGAATAAACAATGTACATTTTTTTGTATTCAGCCTGAAATTTGTTATTAGACAGATGCTCGGCAAGTATCATTAATCTCATTCAGTTTAATTTAATATTTCGCATAGTATTTGTTACTCTTTATCATTTGTTGCTGGCAATTCCAGCATTTTGATTTCCTGGATGCTATCGCCGGCAATGCCTTTTACAGAGGCAAACATGTGCGTCGTGTTGAGTAATACTTTTTCTAGTTGCTTTTGTCGTTTTTTCCAAATAGCCTCCATTGCCCGTTTCTCAGAGTTCAGGTCATTACTCATTTGGCTAAAGCCTTCAATGATTCCTTCAACCTGCATACGGAATTCGTTTCCGCATAAATAATCATATAGCATTTGCGTTTTCTCTCCTTTATTTTCCTGAGAGACGATATAAGTATTTAACATTAATATGGACTCCCGCAGAACAAAACACAATCCTTTGAACTCATCAACCGAGCAGACCCATATGCCATCGATTAAGGTCATACGTTCTACATTCTTCGGATAGGCATCTGTAACCATTATGCACCCGAAGGGAATTCATGTGCATTTGAAGCGCAGATAGCGTTCAGGAAATGTGCATGGATTAATTGGCGCGTCTTTTTGTATGCAAGTGAATGAGTTTACGCCTTTTTTCCTGCACTAAATACTATTTACTAATCTCAAACCTTCAGGAGATATTATTCTCAGCTAATAAAAGAAGGCTCATATAGAAGTTACCTAATAGACGAAAACTGTTATTGTGAGAGGGGCGGGGTAGACATGCAAACATTTTGAGGTGCGGGGGGCTGAAGTTGGGTGCCCATAACACACACTGAAAAAAGGATAATTTTCTTAGGTTTTAGCTCTTTTATTTTTTGAACGGATACTTCGCCAATTGTTTTCCCAATTTTTAAGCCGCGATAATTTTCATCAACCGCCATTTTTATCATTTCGTAAACACTGTCACCAAGGTTTAAATAAGCGCAGGTTCCTACCGGATATCCTTTATATAAAGCAATATAAATTTTGCCGCCATCTTTTAATATATATCCTTCAGGGTCTTCAACCGTTTTAATGTCTTCTTCTTCCATTATATATGAGCGAGTAATCCATTGCACGTTTATTTCTTTAAAACGTTGCTTATGCTCAGGTAAATAGTCTACAATTTGTACTTCTTCTTCATTAGTTTTTGAAATAATTTTTTCGTTTTGTTCCATCATTGATTGTATCATAGGTTTAAATTTTAATTTCGAATAAACTTAAAGTCGAACCCCAGTAGTGGGAGGGAAGTTCATGATTTTTAGGAAGACTTACTTGCCCCATATGTTTAAAGCCATAATTTATATAGTAGTTTTTTAAATTTTCATTATCTCCCCAAGTATCCATACGGATATATTTTTTATGATGTTGTGCCGCATGTTCAAAAGCCCAATTGGTAATTAGTTGCATCATGCCTTTACCCTTAAAATTGAGATTTGTAGCAATGCGATGCAAATAAATGGCTGGGTCATTGTCTTTTTCTTTCCAAATAATGGGGTCGTTATAAAGTACAGAAAACACACATGCAGTTTTACCATCTTGTGTTATTTTATAATGACGTTGTTTATTTATTTCCTTTTCAATTAATGATTTTTCGAACTCAGGCCAAAGGTTATATCCCTTTTCTTTTTGATATTTAACAGCATCCCGATACAACTCTAAAATAGCTTCAATATCGATAGGCAGGCTTTTTTCTATGGTAAACATTTGTTTCATATTTTTTGATACATTATATAGGCATTTACAAACCCTAATTCTTTATGCTGAAATGCTTCCGGAATTTCACCAATTATTTTAAAACCTATACTTTTCCATAAGTTTACGGCTACTTGGTTTGTTTTTACTACCAAGTTAAACTGCAAGGCTTTATACCCCAGTTGTTTAGCTTCTTTTAATGAAAACTCCCCCATAAGTTTACCAACGCCTTTTCCTCTGCTTGCTTCTGATACTGTATAGGCAGCATTGGCAATATGTGAGCCACGTCCAGGTTGGTTATCCTTCAAATAAAAGCTTCCTAAAATAATTGAATTCTCCTCTGCCACATAAATGTATTTGTCACCGGCTAACCAATAATCCATCATTGCTTTTTCTTCTAAGTCTTTTTCAGCAAGAAAAGGAAATGTATTGCCTCCACAATTGGTGGCTTTTAATATTTGCCATATTTGTTTAGCATCAGCTAAAGTTGCCTTACGAATAGTAATCATTTTGCTTTTAGAGAATAAGAGACATTATTTTTTCAGTTCTTTTTAATACATCCATTTCTTTAGGAGCTTTACAATCTATAAAGCCTAATTTATAATATAGTTTGTGTGCCCCTTTTAATTCGTTGGTGGTTTGCAGGTAAAGTTGCTTAGCATTGTTTTCTTTACAGCGTGTAATACAACGTTCAATTAACTTCGTGGCAAGCCCCAGATTACGCGCATCGTGACTTACATATAGTTTACAAAACTCAAAACTATCTTCGCTTAGGCGTTTTAGTGCTACACATCCAACAGGTTCGTTTTTATATATAGCAAAAAATAAAAAACCACCATCTTTTAGATAAGCGCTTTCGGGATTGTTTAAAGAAAATTCATCCTCTTTTTCGAGCTTACCCTTTAACATGCTCAGTAGCCAGTTGCCGGCTAATTCGTAAAAATATTTTTTAAGCGAAGGTTTAAAATCAACAATAGAAATTGGGTTATCGGTAGTTATATCTTTCATTCTTTCTGAAAGTGGTTTTTTAGCTACTTCGGCATCAATGCGATTAAGAATGTTGATACAATCGGGATGCCCCGCAGTTAATAACTGCTCTAATGACATGGAAAACAATTTCCAAATTGGATTTAGTTTATCATATAAAACTTTTCCTTTTGGAGTTAGACTAATGTGTTTTGACCTTCCGTCGTTAGGATTAGCTTTTATTTTTGCAATTCCTGCTCCTTCCAGTTCGCGTACTACATTTTTTACAGTAATGTGTGTAAAACCTATTTCATTAGAAAGCTCCTGAACGGTAAGAGGTATCTCAGAATTAATTAATGTATAGTATATAGAAAACCAACTGGCTTTAAAGTCGATACCGAATTGACCATATACTTTATCACCGTCTATGTAAAGTTTTTCACTTATGCGTCTGAAACGAGTTGCACCAGCAAGGTATAAGAGTTTTGTTATTTTATCTGCCATGTAATATATATGAAAGTACTTTCATAAAAGTATGAAATATGTTTCATATATTTTATATAGTATAGTTTTTTGCAACAAAAAGCACAAAAAAATAACTACTACTTAAAATAAATCGAAATTTGTTAAAAGGCACTTTTAGCTTGTTTAATTGGCCTTTAGTCTTATTTTAATGAAAATTCATAGAAAATTTGATATAAAAAATTAACATTTACTTAATATGATTCTGTATTTTTTTTAACTTAAAAAAGTTCATTTACATTCAAAAAAGCTTGTTTTGTATGTAAATTGTGTGTGCTTTTGAGGGTGAACATCTTATTAAAGTCAAATTCTTGATTTTAAAACCGCTTTCAAAGTCTTAAAAAACTTTGAATATGAAAAAAACACTACGAAACATTGCACAAACTGCAATAAACAAATCATCAACCAAATTAATCAGTAAAACCTTAGTTAAGGCAGCAGCCTTTTCATTGGTGTTAGTTACAATTAGCTTTAATGCTAATGCACAAACTAAAAGAATTAAAACTTATTTTACTAAGCCGGTAGATAATTCTTTTTCGAGTGGGATTAATGCTACTTATCTTAATGGTGTAGTTTTTGACACACTTGCAGCTTACATTAATAGAGCTAAGTATACTATTGATATATGTCAGTATGAATATAAAACTTGGAGTGGAGACCCGATATATGTTGCTATTAACGCAGCTCATACCAGAGGAGTTAAAATACGTTATATACAAGATGGAAGTTATGCGTCAACTAATACCGGGGTAGCAGCACTTAATTCAGCAATTCCGGTTACTGCAAGCCCAACTTCATCTTCTTATGGTATATGCCATAATAAATTTGTTATTATAGACGAATATGCTTCTGACTCGACAAAAGCTGTTGTATGGACTGGGTCGCCTGACTGGGATCAAACGATGCAGACTGGAGATTACAATAATGTGATTATTTTTCAATCGAAGCAGTTGGCTCAGGCTTATACGCATGAGTTTGATATTATGTGGGGCGATACAACTCATGGTGGAGCATTTAATGCGACTAACTCAAAATTCGGACCTAATAAACCGAACTCGGGTAGCCACATATTTCACATTGATGGATCTGAGGTTGAACTTTATTTTAGCCCGTCGGATGGTGTAAATAACCAAATAGTGAATAATATTAACAGTGCTACGGTAGACTTATATTGCGGCATGTTTACTTTTACAGAAACAACTGATGCTAATGATATTGTAACCAGAAAAAATGCAGGAGTTTTTGCTGCAGCTATTTTAGATAACTACAGTAGCGGAAGTTCTTCTCCATATACAACAATACTACCTAATGGCTTGGGTACTAACTTCGTTGGTTATGTAGCGAGTAACACACTTTATCATAATAAATATCTTATTGTTAACCCTTCTGCACCATGTGATGACCCAAGGGTACTTACTGGTTCACATAATTGGACAAGTAGTGCAGATACAAAAAATGATGAAAACACGGTAGTAGTGCATAATGATACTATAGCAAATATGTACTTACAATCTTTTGCGGGAGATTTTAAAGCTATTAGTACACATTCATTAACCACCACTCATAACCCTTGCGCAACTACAGGAATTAATTTGATAAGCTCAAATGAGTTAGTATTTAATGTCTTCCCTAATCCTTTTAAGAATAGTTTTACAGTTAATTTAAAGAGTAGTGGCAATGGTTTAAAAGTAAAAGTTGTAAATGTTATTGGTCAGATTGTAAAGGAGGTTGAAGTAAGTGGCACAGATGAATTACAAATTGATTTACAAAATCAACCATCGGGTTTATATTATATACAAGTTACTCGTGCAGATAAAATTTATGTGCAAAAATTAATTAAAGAGTAATAAATCAATTATATCAGGTTTTTTTAGGTTAAGTATACTAGTATACTTAACCTAAATTTTACATTGAGTGTTTGCAGCTTATTTTAATTTTTTTGTATATTGTACTCACTTTTGAGGGTGAACATCTTATTGGAACAAATTCTTGATTCCGAAACCGCTTTCAAAGTCTTTAAAAACTTTGAATATGAAAAAAACAATTACATCTTTTGCCTTAGTTGCTACTGGGGTAGCATTTATGTTTTCAGTTGCTGTAAAGGCACAAACTATAAACCCTAAAATTAAATGTTGGTTTAATCATGCTGTAAACACTGCGGTTTCATCAAACCCGCCGAGTACAAACGCTGTTTATATAACCGGCAGTTTATCAGCTGATACTATAGTTACTTATATAAATAAAGCAAAATATACAATAGATATAGCTCAGTATGATTATACATCAAGCAGTTCGAGTCACGTAAAAATAATTGCAACAGCCATTAATAATGCTCATGCAAGGGGTGTTGTTGTTAGATGGATATATGATGGAAGCTCGAGTAACACAGGTTTAAGTCAAATTACCTGGACTACAAATGTAAATAAGCTGGCAAGTCCTGTACAATCTGGTTATATTATGCATAATAAATTTATGATAATTGATGCTAACTCGGCAACTGCCAGCGATGCTTATTTATGGACAGGGTCATTTGACTGGAGTGACCAGCAAATGGGAAGTGACTATAATAATATGGTTGTTGTTCAAGATCAGGCTGTAGCACAGGCCTATACATCACAATTTAATCAAATGTGGGGTGGTTCAGGTGCTGCCCCCGTAACAGCGAATGAAAAATTTAGCACAAACAAAGCTATATCTACAACAACCAGTTTTACCGTAAATGGTACACCGGTACAGGTTTATTTTAGCCCTAGAGATAGTCCGGAGTCACGATTATTAAATACTATAAACTCGGCAAATAATGAATTGGCCTTCGGCATTTATACTTTTACTGATAATACAGTTGCAAATGCTATTAGTACAAAATATACGGGTGGGGTTACAGCTTTTGGTATAATGGATCAATATAGCAACACCTACACACCTTACACTACACTAAGTTCTTCAATGGGAGCGAATGTAAAAGTATATACAGGTTCATATATATATCACAACAAAATGATGGTAGTTGATTATTTACATCCATTATCAGACCCACAAGTTTTTACAGGTTCTTATAACTGGACATCGGCAGCATCAAACACAAATGATGAAAATATGATTATTATTCACGATGCTGCTATTGCTAACCAGTACTATCAATCGCTTTGCAAAAACTTTACTGATGTGGGAGGTGCAGCTTGCCCTGCATTAACAGGAATAGAAGATTTTGATTATGGACAGCAACAGTTTGCTGTTTATCCAAACCCAACTAAAGGCAGTTTTACTATTAATGTAAAGAGCAGTGGCGATGTTTTAGAAGTAAAAATTTATAATGTTATTGGGCAAATGGTTAAAGAGGTTGAAGCAAACCAAACAGATGAATTGCAAATTGATTTGCAAAGTCAGCCTTCAGGTATTTATTATATACAGATTACCCGTGCCGATAAAATTTACACACAAAAACTGATAAAAGAGTAATTGATGAAAGAAAGTAATAAAAAATCCCAACTTTACTTAGTAAGGTTGGGATTTTTTATTTTATCAAACAACAAATCGTAGCTTATTTTTAGCCAGATTATAATGCAGGGGACTGCTTTTATAACATACACTTCCAGGAAATTTTGACGAATATATTTTGGGAATAAATCAGTTGGTGAAAGACAAGTAAAGACGATTGCCAAAACGAATAAAACAATATTCTCTTTTTTAGGGATTTGGTTATAAAACCAAATAGCAACACCTGTTATAGCTATAACAAAAGTTGGTGATTCAGCCCGGTGATTAAAAATAACAATCCATATTAAAATAGAAGCAAGTAAGGTTAATCTAAACGAATAATCTTTATAGTTTTTTGTTTTAAGTAATGGTAGCAGCAATAAAACCAAACCTGCTAATAAAACCAGAAGTTTATTAGGTTCGATATTAAACCAGGTTTTTAACCATCCGATAACTGAGTATCCGTTAGAAATTGAATGGTCGTTAGCCAACATGTTAAGCCAGCTTTTATAAAGGAAAATTAACTGGTCGAAACCAACAAACAAACCCGGAATAATAGCAAACAAAACACACCAGCCAAGCATATATAAAACCACGCGTGCTTTTTTAGAATAGAAAATAAATAAAATACAAGCTACTAAGCCAAATAGTTTTATGAAAACAGTTAGAGAAATAAAGAGTGTTGCAAGCAGGTAATTCTTTTTCTCTAACATACAAAATGCCAGAACAAGTAAGCCTACCATTAAACCATTGCTTTGCGAGTTTTGCATGGTCGTAAGTGCTTCAATACAAACCGTTAATAACATAAAACTTTTATATTTTACTTCTATTTTTGGTAACTTATAAATAGCAATGAAAAGAACAAAGGCATTTAATAGGTTCCAAATAAAAAGGCCGATAGCATCTGGTAAAACAGATAAGCCTCCAAAAAACAAGGCAAATGCAGGGCTATACTTGTATAAATCCCAATATTCCTCGGGATAGGCTACATATAAATCTTGTTTGTTTATTAAATGAAAGAAAGATTGCTTAAATATAATATAGTTGTTGTAAAAAGTATAAGGCCACTCATTGGGACCTGGATTTGGTTTGGTAAGCAAGTACGATTGAAGGGTTGCACCAACTACCAGCACTAAAAATAAAACGAATATAAATTTAGGATTAGATATTGTTTTAATAAAAACGTTCATAATTTTTTCAGTGCATAAAAGTAGTCAAATAATAATTTATTATCTTTGTGCTAGTTCTTTTTCAAACTTATCAAGAAAGGTAGAGGGACACGCCCATTGAAGCCTTGGCAACCCAACCTAGCAAAAGCTGGATTGAAGGTGCCAAATCGTTCTGTTAATAAACAGAAAAGATAAGTCAGTTTAGATAAATGATTGGTAAAACTCATATAATCTCTTCTGACTAGGTTTGGAAGGGATTTTTTTTTGAATATAAATGAATGAATTTTTATGACAGATATTAGAAAAGAGTTAGAAAAAAGAGTTTTAGTAATTGATGGTGCAATGGGCACCATGATTCAGCAATATAAGCTTGAAGAGAAAGACTATCGCGGGAAACGCTTTGCAGATTTTCATAAGGATGTAAAGGGTAACAATGATTTATTATCTATCACTCAACCCGAAATAATTAAAACCATACATAAAGAGTATTTAAAAGCGGGTGCTGATATTATTGAAACCAACACCTTTAGTGGTACTACCATTGCTATGGCTGATTACGATATGCAGGATCTGGTATACGAATTAAATTATGAATCGGCCAAAATTGCAAAAGAAGCCATTAAAGAATTTTTAGCATCGCCAGAAGGAAAGGGGAGAGAAACTGCTTTTGTAGCAGGTGCAATTGGTCCCACCAACCGTACTTTATCATTATCGCCCAATGTAAATGACCCGGGTTTTAGGGCTGTAACTTTTGATGAATTGGCAGAAGCTTATACCGAACAAGTACGTGGTTTGTTAGATGGTGGTGCAGATGTGTTATTGATAGAAACTATTTTTGACACCCTAAATGCAAAGGCTGCTTTATTTGCCATACAAAATTATGCCGAAAAGATAAATAAGAGAGTGCCTGTGATGGTATCAGGCACTATTACAGATGCCAGCGGACGTACTTTATCTGGACAAACTACCGAAGCCTTTTTAAATTCGGTATCGCATGTTGATTTACTAAGTGTTGGTTTAAATTGTGCTTTGGGTGCAAAAGATATGAGACCTTATTTAGAAGAGCTAGCTACTAAAGCACCCTTTTATGTAAGCGCTTATCCTAATGCGGGCTTACCAAATCAGTTTGGGGAGTACGACCAGGATGCTCATGAAATGGGACATCAGATAGAAGATTTTTTACAAGCAGGATTTTTAAACATAGTAGGTGGTTGTTGCGGCACAACACCTGCACACATACAACGCATTGCCGAATTAGCTAAAACATCAAAACCTCGTAAAGTACCACATGCAGATACTTTGATGCACCTGAGTGGTTTAGAGCCTTTAACGCTTCGACCTGAAAGTAATTTTTTAAACGTGGGCGAACGCACCAATGTTACGGGTTCTAAAAAATTCCTCCGATTAATTAAAGAAGAAAACTACGAGGAAGCTCTTTCTATTGCTAAAGACCAGGTAGATGGCGGTGCACAGGTTATTGATGTGAATATGGATGAGGGGATGTTGGATAGCGAAGCAGCTATGACTAAATTCTTAAACCTTATTGCATCTGAACCTGATATTAGCAAAGTGCCCATAATGATTGATTCATCTAAATGGACAGTTATTGAGGCTGGTTTAAAATGTGTACAAGGCAAGGCCATTGTAAATTCTATATCCTTAAAAGAAGGTGAAGCTAAATTTATTGAGCAGGCACATAAAATAAAACAATATGGCGCGGCTGTAATTGTAATGGCTTTTGACGAAGTTGGACAGGCTGATACTTACCAACGCCGTATAGATATTTGTAAGCGAGCTTATGATGTGCTGGTTAATAAAGTACATTTTCCACCACAGGATATAATTTTCGACCCGAATATTTTCCCTGTAGCAACGGGGATGGAAGAACATCGCTTAAACGCACTTGATTTTTTTAATGCCACAAAATGGATTAAAGAAAACCTGCCTTATGCTAAAGTAAGTGGTGGGGTTAGTAACGTTTCTTTTTCGTTTAGAGGGAATGACCATGTGCGTGAAGCCATACATGGTGCATTTTTATATCATGCCGTAAAAAACGGAATGGATATGGGAATTGTGAACCCATCCCAATTGCAAGTATATGATGATATAGATAAAACTTTATTAGAGTTAGTAGAAGATGTTTTATTGAACCGCAGAGATGACGCAACTGAACGTTTGGTTGAACATGCTGAAACATTAAAAGGGGTATCTGTTCAAAAAACTGAAAAAGATGAACAATGGCGCAAGGGTACAGTAGAAGAGCGTTTAAGTCATGCCCTTGTAAAAGGCTTAGTAGAATATATAGATGTAGATACCGAAGAAGCCAGATTGAAGCTTGGCAGACCTTTACATGTTATTGAAGGCCCGTTAATGGATGGAATGAATGTGGTGGGTGATTTATTTGGCAGTGGCAAAATGTTTTTGCCACAGGTGGTAAAAAGCGCCCGTGTAATGAAAAAAGCGGTTGCTTATTTGGAGCCTTTTTTGCAAGCAGAAAAAGATGCCAATAAATTAGCGGGCATTGTTGGTGATGGCAGGCAAAATGCAGGCAAAATTTTAATGGCTACTGTTAAAGGCGATGTGCACGATATTGGTAAAAATATTGTGGGTGTTGTTTTAGCCTGTAACAATTATGAGATTGTTGATTTAGGGGTGATGGTATCTTGCGACAAAATTTTAGAAGAAGCCAAAAAACATAATGTAGATGTTATTGGCTTAAGTGGTTTAATTACCCCGTCGCTTGATGAAATGGTACATGTGGCTAAAGAAATGGAACGCTTAGGTTTTACAACGCCTTTATTAATTGGAGGAGCCACAACATCAAAAGTGCACACTGCAGTTAAGATTGCTCAAAATTATTCGGGTCCGGTGGTGCATGTAAACGATGCCAGTAAATCGGTACCTGTTGCCAGCAGCCTTATCTCAAATGAACTGCGTGCCGAGTTTATGGAAGGGGTAAATAAAGATTATGCCCGTGTGCGCGAACAAAATAAAAATGCACAAGGGCAAAATAAATTTATATCAATTGAAGAAGCTCGTAAAAATAAATTCGTGATAGATTGGAATAAATCTGAAATCAGCAAACCATCTTTTATTGGCAATAAAGTATTTGATAATTATTCGTTAAGTGAGATTGCAGAATATATTGATTGGACACCCTTCTTCATCTCTTGGGAAATGAAAGGCTCTTATCCTAAAATATTAAAAGACCCTACCCGTGGCGAAGAGGCTCGCAAATTATTTGATGATGCACAAAACATGCTGAAGAAAATAATTGATGAAAAGTGGCTGACAGCCAGGGCTGTTATAGGCATTTATCCTGCTAATGCTACTGAAGATGATATTGAAGTGTATGAGAATGAAAGTAGAGATAAAATAAAAACTACTTTTCATACAATTCGTCAGCAAACTAAAAAACCTGCAGGACAGTTTAACACAGCCCTAGCTGATTTTATAGCCCCTAAAGGTAACGCAGATTATATTGGCTCATTTGCCCTAACAACGGGCATTGGCATTGATACTCATGTTGCTAAATTTGAAAAAGAACACGATGATTACTCTGCTATAATGCTTAAAGCACTTGCTGATAGATTAGCCGAGGCATTTGCTGAGTTAATGCATAAAAAAGTACGTACTGAATTGTGGGCTTATGCTAAAGATGAAAAATTAAGTACCGATGATTTAATTAAGGAAGAATATGCAGGCATTCGCCCTGCACCTGGCTATCCCGCACAACCCGACCATACAGAAAAACCAATTATTTGGAGGCTGTTAGATGTGGAAAAAAATACAAGCATGATTTTAACCGAAAGTATGGCCATGGTGCCTACAGCTGCTGTAAGTGGACTTTATTTTGCAAACTCGCAATCGCATTATTTTGGCATTGGCAGAATTGCCAAAGATCAAGTAGAAGACTATGCTAAACGTAAAGGAATGAGCCTTGATAAAGCCGAGCGTTGGCTTGGACCTAACTTGGGGTACTAGTGTTTCTATTACTTTACTATATTTAGTTTCTTTTTAAGAAACATGATTTCATTTTTGCGTAAATTATCTTATATCGGGACTGATAGTAACTATTCAGCATTTACAAATAAACGCATTGTACTATGTAATAGATTAAGTGTTGTTTGTGCAGCAATTACTGTTTTTTTTGTAGGATTTTACTATTCTATAAATCAAATAAGAATGGTACAAATTGAATTGTTTTCGATATTGTTTTATCTTTTTCCTTTACTGTTTAATTATTTTGGATGCAACCTAGTTTCCAGAATTTATTTTAATGTCGTCATTTTTATACATTTAACTGTATTGTCTGTTTTTATTGGTAAGGGGGCTTATATCCATGAGTTTTTTATTCCAACTATTATGGTGCCCTTTATTTTCTTTGAGTTTTCGCAAAAAAAAATAATTATTTGGCTATCTGTATTCAATGTTCTTTTTGTTAGCTTTTTATTTGCCACTAATTTTTCGCCTTTCGATAGCGGAGTAACACTTACATCTGCTCAACTAGTTATGTTAAATAAGGTGATTTTTTTTATAAATATGTTTTGTTGTGTGTTAATTATTTATTCAATTTTATATGTAAATGAAAAAATAAGTAAGCAATTAGATGTAGATAATGAAACCCTACAAGTGCAATTAGAAGAGATTTTTAATAACTCGGTAGATGCACTTTTTTTGGTGAATTGGGGTGAAAGGAAAATTGTAAAAGCTAATAAACGAGCAGTTGAAATGTTTGAAGCTGAATCCGAGCAGGATTTTTTGCACAGATATGGGTTAGATCTCCATAAAAATTATCCTACCGAGAGTGAAATTAAAGAGATGAGAGATTCTCTTGTTGAAAGAAGCATATATGAAGGGGAAATATTATATAAGACGTTTTTAGGAAAAGAATTTTGGGGAGCTTTATCAATTAAAATAATAAATATTAAAGGAGAAAAATTTCAATCGGTAAGGTTGACTGATATATCTGAACAAAAAAGAATAAAAGAACAAACCGGGGCATCTTTAAAAGAGAAAGAGTTACTGCTTGGAGAAATTCATCATCGGGTGAAAAATAATCTTGCTATAATATCTGCACTTATTAATTTGCAGATTGAAAATTTAAAAGATGATGATAGTAAAATAATCTTTGAGGAAACAAAAGACCGTATTTATTCGATGGCATTGATACATAACCAATTGTATCAGAATAAATCGTTTGCACAAATAGAATTTGCTCAATACATTACTAATTTTTGTTTGTACCTAAGTAAGAGTTATCAAACCAATCCTAATATTGAACTGATTTTAAAAACAGAACCTGTTTTTTTGGATATTAAAACGGCTATACCATGCGCTCTTATTTTAAACGAGTTAATTACTAATGCTTTTAAACACGCATTTAAAAACCAATCGAGTGGAAAAATTGAAATTGGTTTGAAAAAACAAGAGAAACAAGTTAATTTCTATGTATCTGATACCGGCGCAGGAATGGATAATATACAGCTTCAAGCAAGCAGTATGGGTATGAGCTTAATAACGTCGTTAATTGACCAAATTGATGGGAAATTGGAGTATAAAAACCAAAATGGCAGCATTTTCTTAATTACTTTTTTTGTTTAACAAATCTTTCAAAAATCTTCAATTTACCAATAAATTAGCCTAAAAGACCGTTCATAAAATGAGCTGGTTGCGACATTGAATTATTTCTACCTTTAGCTACTAATTTTTAAATATGATTACTAAAAAAATTCTGACATCGGCAACTTTATTGTTAGCTATTGTTATTGGGACAGCTCAAAATCAAACGGCTAAAACGTATCCTAACGATCCGTTTAAATTAAAAGAATATAAGTTGAAAAATGGTTTAACTGTTTTTATGAGCGTTTACAAAGATGCTCCCCGCGTATATACTATGACGGCTACTAAAGCAGGAAGTAAAAACGACCCACATGATGCAACTGGTTTAGCTCACTATTTAGAGCATATGCTTTTTAAAGGAACAGATAAATTAGGTACAAAAGATTTTACTAAAGAAGAGCCACTTATTAATGCTATATCAGATAAATATGAAGTGTATCGTAAAACAAAGGATGATGCGCAACGTAAGGGCATATATCACTTAATTGATAGTTTAAGTGGTGAAGCGGCTAAATTTGCCATTGCTAACGAATACGATAAACTATGTAGTGGCATGGGTTTAAAAGGAACAAATGCCTTTACATCTTTTGAACAAACGGTATATGTAAATGATGTGCCAAGTAATGAAATAGATAATTGGTTAAGTTTAGAAGCTGAACGTTACCGAAAACCAGTGTTGCGTTTGTTTCATACTGAGTTAGAAGCTGTATACGAAGAAAAAAACCGTGGATTAGATAATGATGGCAGCAAAGTTTTTGAAGCCTTGTTTGCAGGTTTATTTCAAAATCATACATACGGAACTCAAACAACTATTGGTACAATAGATCATTTGAAAAACCCTTCCATGAAAAAAATTATGGAATATTTTAATACATACTATGTACCAAACAACATGGCTGTAATTATAACCGGAGATGTTGACCCTGATAAAACAATAAAGGAAATTGAACAGAAATTTGCTTACATGCAAACAAAACCTGTGCCTACATTTACGTTTGTACCTGAAGCTCCTATTGCGGCACCAATTGTAAAAGATGTATATGGGCCTGATGCTGAAAATGTAATGTTTGCTTACCGTTTTGGCGGTATAAATACAGCTGATGCTGATATGATAAAGTTATTAGCAATCATTCTTTCTAACGGTAAGGCTGGGTTAATGGACATTAATTTGAATCAGCAACAACAAGTGCTGGAAGCGCAAGCTTTTGATTTTGAACTGGCAGATTATTCGGTACTTGCTTTTACCGGAAAACCAAAGCAAGATCAAAAATTAGATGACGTTGTGAAATTAATTAAACAACAAATTCAAAACATTAAGGATGGCAAGTTTGAAGATTGGTTGATACAAGCGAGTTTATCGAACTTAAAATTTAACCTTACCAAAAGTCTTGAAAATAATCAGGCACGTGCAGGAGAAATTATGAGTGCTTTTACATCTAATGAAACGTGGGAGCATCATATTGGGTTAATTGACCGTTTATCTAAAATAACCAAACAACAATTGATAGATTTTGCTAAAAAGAATTTAAACGATAATTACGTAATTGTAAACAAGCATACAGGCGAAGATAAAAACGTACAAAAGGTTGATAAACCTGTTATTACACCTGTTACAGTTAACAGAGAAGATCAATCTCCTTTCTTAAAAGATTTGATGAACAAAAAGCCGGCACCTATACAACCTGTGTTTATTGATTATACTAAAGATATTACTAAAGCAAATTTATCTAACGGTATATCGGTTGTTTATAATGCAAATAAAGAAAATGCAACATTTGATTTGTACTATACGTTTGACATGGGCAGCAATAACAACAAAATGATACCCATTGCTTTAGAGTACTTAAAATATTTAGGAACAAGTAAATATACGCCTGCCCAGTTGCAAGAAGAATTTTATAAGCTAGCTTGCTCGTTTGATGTGATTACAAGAGAAGAACAAACCTTTTTATCTTTAAATGGATTGAGCGATAATTTTACCAAAGCACTTGATTTGTTTGAACACATGCTTGCTAATGTACAAGCTAACCAAGAGGCTTTAAATAACTTGGTTGGGGATATGATTAAGCAACGTGAAGATGCTAAGCTAAACAAAGGTGTTATTTTACGTAAAGGATTAGTTAACTATACTACTTACGGGCCGCAAAACCCATTTACCAATGTATTTAGTGATGATGATTTAAAACAACTAAAGGCGGCTGATTTAATTAGTGT
>Ga0210401_10001555_pt1 | contig 26481 bp, 25 predicted proteins | sample IncBWH32MmetaG_FD_150866 | JGI IMG/M metagenome (GOLD analysis project Ga0210401, IMG submission 150866) | Forest soil microbial communities from Barre Woods Harvard Forest LTER site, Petersham, Massachusetts, United States - Inc-BW-H-32-M | ecosystem: Environmental > Terrestrial > Soil >...
GTAGAAGCAGTTCCTGGTTGACCAGGCCGGTAACGTAAGTCAGCAGGCGCAGCCACTTGTTGTCCTTCATGCTGAGCGTCCATAATACGCTGCATCATCAGTCCTTCGGATTTCTTGACCCTACGGGATGAGAGCACTTGAACCTCCACGCCATTTCTGCACTCGAACCTGAGTCATTGCACGTCTCCAGTTTCGCCACATCCGCCTATGGTGCGTTCCGTCTGCATCGTAGAAAGAGACTCGCCTCGGTGCTCACTCATCGTGAGATGACGGGCGGGATGTCTCACGCAGGCGAATAAGCAGTTCAACATCCGTCAATACTTCGATACCTTGCTTACGACAACTTTCGAGGACGGCCCGGTGATGGAAATGCCTGTCGAGCGTGCAGAGTACGTGCACCCGCCCGTGCAGGGCTGTCTCCAACACAGGATCATCCTCTTCATCGTTGGGAACCAGCCTTCCGCCACTTTGTGGATTAACCAACTCCGCGAAATCCTGAAGAGCCTGTGTGTATTGCTCGATGTCCGATGGTACCAGCGGCCAGAGGGCTTGCAAGCGGGGATAGTTCAACACTCGTTCCGTTTCGCGCAACAAAAACGGCGACAAAACCAACACGTGCTCCGCAGATTCCAAGATAGTGAGCAAAAGAACACGTGCCACGCTTTTCGAGCGCGGGTTAGCACGAGCAAGAATATTAGTGTCTAGAACGATTCTCATTTCCGCCGCGGGCGGATGTGATTCATCGCTTCATCAACGGCGGCATCAAACTCATCGCCGCCAACGTCTCCGGCTTTGTCGGCGAGTCGATCCAGAGTGCCTCTCAGACGCTCCGCGCTCCGACGCCGCTCATCTCCCGATGGCGCCGGATGGGAACAGAGCGACATAACACTGACTTCTTCGTCGTCACGCAAATCGCGGCCCAGTAATCCTTCAATCGCACTCCGCGTGGAAGCTGGAAGATCGCGCGCCCAATGAATCGAAACGTTCTCCATGGCTCCTCTTGCATTCTCATTCTAAACTGCGCAGCCTGTCGCGCGCGCGCGAAGGACGCACATCGCCATCACACTGGTCTCGATCACAGCCCGCTAAGCCTCGGGTCACCTGGCATACGTTGCGGAAAAGGGACCCAGTCTACATAAAAGGGATCGTGATGGCCTTTGTAAATCATTCATTCTGCTAGCGCCCCTCGACCTGCTGATTCTGCAGATGCCGCAAAAACACGCTGTTTGCTGACAAAAATGCGGGACAAGTGAGACGATTGAGACAACGGCAAGCTGTAAATGATTGAAAACATGGAGCCACCCGCCGGGCTCGAACCGGCGACCTGCTGATTACGAAGAATATTCGCTGGCTCCAAACGCTCCATTAGCTCCATGCGGAAGTGCCTGATATCAACAACTTGGGGAAGCTGCTTTCGCTCAAATCGCAACTTCCGGCGCCCCAAATGGATGGGGTTTTGGCACAGTTTCCGCACAGGTGAAATTCGACGAGTTGGCTAACAGACTTGACACGCTTTCGAGCTCCACGTGTTTGATCTCTAAACGATCTCACCGGTTGCACCCGAATCGAGAAGCGGCCTCAGTAGCACTGCGGTAACGTCAATGTCCGACAGACGCCTGCTCAGCGGGTTTCGGAGCGATCACGCCGTCGTGTTGTAGGGATTGAGGCGCCAGGCAATCACCTTGGCTCGCAGCTTCTTTTGAGGGAAGTCCTTCTCATTTAGAGTTGCAATGAACGTGGCCCGACCCTGTTCTGCACATGCACAAAACGGATTGTCATCTGGATCGGGAGACGCGTCGCTTGTTATGCGGACGTCTACGAACTCCGCCTACCTCTCTAAGGAGATTGATTACCTTGCCGACAAGGTTGCGCCGAACACCGAATCTCGTGAGGACCTCCTTATATTTGGAAACAATGTCCTCGCTGACGAGTCAGGTGAAGGTCGCATGCTCGATCCAATCGCGGAGCAACGACGCGCTCGGATTCTCGACCGCGCGCCAGGATTTGAACCCCGCGATGCCGGCGACGAAGCACGGAAGTGTCGATAACTCCTCTAGGCACTGATTTTCCCGACGAGCCAACGGTAATCTCCAGTAATCGCTTCTTCGCAGCCCGGTGTCCGCGGATTGCCGCCATGACCTCGGACTCCGTGACTCCGGATAAATCGCGGGCCGCCACTGCTAAACGGCTTGCGAATTCCCTCTTCCATCCCGGCCGCTTTCTTCCGCGCGGCAAGTCCCCATACACGGCGGCCTGAGGGAGCTGGTCGTCGAGTTCCTTCGCCAGCTCTCTCAAGGGAATACGAACCTCGATTGGCTCTCGGCTTCTTGCTGGTCGAGACCGCAGCCACAAGTAGCGAGGCCTCGTCAACTGCGCTTGCTTGAGGTTGGAGGACAGAGCCTGCGTGAACCGAGTGAGCACTTCAATGGATGTGCCGAGGGACTCTTTCAAATAGAAGGCCACCTTTGCTTCAAGGAGAAGTCGGTTGTCGAACCAATAGAAGGTGTCGCGGCGCGGTGGTCGCAAGACTTTGAACTGCACAAGATTCTGCAGATCTTTGGGCGCAACTCCCAGAACCGCGCTAGCCTGCTTGAGTTTCAATTCGACACTTTGCATGCTCGTATACCATCTACAGTTTAGATGCTATTTGAATCTTCGTCAATGACCGTGCCTAACCGCGTGGCTGGACAAAGCGCAATGGCCTTCGGTCGCTTTCGGGGAATAGCACAAACGTTGCCAACCAGATCGTTCGCAGAAGCCGCGATGCGACGTTCAGGCCAGTTACACCATCCTCAATTGCGGTGTGAACCACTTGGGGCCGAAAATGAAGATGGGGGTTGTCCCCAACGCGAAATGAGCCCAGAGATCTCCATTCGGGTGTCAGAAGCGGGGCGACGGTATGAAGCCGTGCTTCGCATCAGTGAAGCACTTTCCGCATGCCGAGAGCCTGAGGATCTGACGAGAATCCTCTCGGAACAACTGGGCGAATTCCTCGACTTCTTCCAGTTCTACATCATCGTCTATAAGGAAAAGTCCACCGAAGTCGAATGGGCTGTGGTGGGGTCCGAGAAGAGCCTCATCAGTGCGTACGCTGATGTGCCGGTACAAGAGCGGCCATCATGGCGGGCGTATGCTACCCAAGAACCCTTCCATATTGCAGATTGGGATGCAGATGAAAGAGTGCCGGCGCGGCTCAAGTATGGAATCGCAGCGCAAGGTCTTCACATTGGACCGCTGGTTTTCGTGCCCCTTACGACACCCCATCGGCGCTTGGGCGCGCTCGGTATGTCCGGACCTCCTGGCACAACTTACAGTAGCGAAGACATTGGTTTCCTACGTCTGATCGGGCGAGTGGTTGCGTTCGCGATTGATGATAATTTCAATCTTAGGCAGGCCGAGGCTGCCCAACGAGAATTACAACGCCAGAACGAGCGGCTGCAACGGGGCGAACGAGAGCTTCAGGAAGTCATTGAAACGATTCCGGTCATGGCATGGTCGGCAGCAGCGGACGGCGCGGCTGAATTCTTCAACAGGCGGTGGCTGGACTACGCTGGCCTTTCCGCGGATGAGGTGCATGGTTGGGGCTGGATCAGTGCAGTCCATCCGGATGATCTGAACAGGCTTGCTGATTACTGGCGCGGAATGCTGGCTTCCGGGCAATCAGGTGAGATCGAAGCGCGACTGCGCCGGTTCGACGGGGTGTACCGCTGGTTTCTATTTCGTGCGACCCCGTCACTCGACAACGGAAAGGTCGTGAAATGGTACGGAACCAATACGGATATCGAGGAACGCAAAAAGGCGGAGCAGGCCGTTGCCGTTCAGAATACCCGTCTGCAGCTTCTTCTAAAGCTAACGAAGGAGATCACTTCAAACCTGGAGTTTCGCGAATTGCTGCGGGCAATCTCAGCGAGTATTCGTGAAGTCATGGATTGCGACGCAGTCCATATTTCGTTCGCCGATCCGGCATCGGGTAAATTCCGGCTGTACGCCTTGGATTTTCCGGAGGGCAAGGGCTTTGTCAAGGAGGAAATGCTTATCGAATCGGTCGGCGCCTGTAAGAAAGCTCTGGAAACGCTGCAACCGGGAATCAGGAATACTGCCAATCCCCAAGAATTCCCGCCCGATCTGTACAAGTTGATGGTGGCTGAGGGGCTGAAGAGTCAATGCGTGATACCGCTTGTGAGCCGCGGCCGAGTCGTCGCAGCTCTGTCCATTAACCGCAGCACCGATGATGCCTTCCTGCCGGATGAGATAGAGTTTCTCAAGGAAGCATCCGGTCAGATCGCCATCGCTATAGAGAATTGTCTTGCCTACAGCGAGATCTCCGACCTGAAAGAGAAACTGGCCCAGGAGAAGCTTTATCTCGAAGAAGAGATCCGTGCCGACATGGACTTCGAGCAAATCGTGGGGAACAGTCCGGCGCTCAAGCATGTTCTACAACTCGTCGAAACCGTCGCGCCCAGCGATTCAACCGTTCTACTGCTCGGTGAAACGGGAACCGGCAAGGAGCTGATTGCCCGGGCGATTCACGACCGCAGCCGTCGAAAAAACCGCACCTTTGTAAAGGTGAACTGTGCGGCTATTCCTACTGGGCTGCTGGAGAGTGAATTATTTGGTCATGAAAAAGGCGCCTTCACGGGCGCCATCTCCCAGAAGATTGGCAGGCTCGAATTGGCGGACCAAGGCACGCTGTTTCTGGACGAAGTAGGTGACATCCCGATTGAAATCCAACCGAAGCTTTTGCGGGCACTGCAAGAGCAGGAGTTCGAACGGCTGGGAAGCACGCATACACGTAAAGTGAACGTTCGCCTGGTAGCCGCCACCAACCGCGATCTTGAAGAAATGATTGCGGCGCGCGAATTTCGGAGTGATCTGTATTACCGGCTGAACGTTTTTCCGATTCGAATACCACCGTTGCGGGAGCGCAAGCAAGATATTCCGCTACTGGTGAGTTATTTCGTTCAGAAGTTTGCGAAACAAATGCAGAAGGAGATAGAGAGCATTCCCGCGGCTGTCATGAAAGCGCTAACCGCCTGGGAATGGCCCGGGAACGTTCGCGAATTGGGAAATTTCGTCGAGCGAGCTGTGATCCTCACGCGGGGTCGGTCGCTGACGGCTCCCCTAGCCGAACTGCGAAAGGTGACGATCGATGAATCCAGGGGCGCCGCAAAACAAGCCGCAACAAATAACGATGATATTGCCCGTATCGTGAAGGAGACGATCAACGCACTACACGGAAACAGCAGTACTGCGGGCGATCGTGTCCGAAAACAGCGCGATCAGATCGTGCGCGCGCTCACCGAGACGAAGGGACGAGTGGGAGGTGCGGACGGCGCTGCCGCGCGCATGCGGATGAATCGGACAACTCTCCTGGCCCGGATGAAGAAACTTGGCATCGATCCCCGCGATTATTCCTGATATTCGATTCGACCGAGACTGTCAAAGCCGCTTTTGACACTTCCGACCCTCCCGCTTGATCCCGATTTTCGCATTGAAAACAAGGCACTTCCAGCCGCAGGTCCATGGCACGTGGGTTGCGCTTTTCCCCCTCAGGATACGTGCGGCATGTTGAAGATCACGGTTGTCGAGGACCTACGCCGGCGCCTAGTAATCGTTGAAGGCAAGCTCATCGCGCCCTGGACCGCTGAACTCGCGAGCGCATACCGAACGGCCAGAACAGATCTTCAAGGCCGGGAACTAATTGTCGACCTGAAGAGCCTAACGGCAATCAGCCCGGAGGGCCAAGACATACTGCTGCAGTTGATTCGCGAAAAGGTCAAATTCCTCTGTGGTGTGTACACGAAGGAAGTCTTGAGGCAACTTGGCCTTAAGGCCCGCGACAACCTCCCGGAGGCCGCCGGGGAATATACGGATTCTGAATCGACGCCAACAGAATGACGACGGCCGCGTGTCACCATTCGCCTTGACAGTTTTGACACCGGGCTGATCCATGATTCTCCTCCCGTTCTGCGTTTCAATGGTATCAAGCGTTTGAACGATTTCTTAGACTTGGCATTCGGCTTGCGCTTCCTCGATTGAGTGGTTTCGGCAAGATCCTAGACGGGGGCGATTATGAACAGAACCATCGAGGCGACTTCCACCCGCGACGTTCTCAACCAGGCTGAACCCCGGACAAACGGCCAGCGAGAGAGGGACGTTTGCAGGAAACTGGCCAATAAGGTTGCGCTCATAACCGGCGCTTCGACCGGCATGGGCCTCGCCACGGCAAAGCGTTTTGTCCAGGAAGGTATGGATCACGTGTTCATCACGGGCCGTCGAAAGGACGCCCTGGATTTAGCGGTTGCTCAAATCGGCGAAAAGGCGACGGGAATTCCGGGCGACGTCGCGAGCCTGAACGACCTTGATCGCCTGTACGAATCGGTGAAAGGATATGGTCGAAAGCTCGACGTGGTATTCGCGAATGCCGGCATTGCACAATTGACGCCGTTCGGTACTGTGGACGAGAAATTCTACGACCTGCACTTCGATGCTAATGTGAAGGGTCTCTTCTTTACAGTTCAGAAATCCCTTTCGCTGTTGAACGACGGCGCGTCGATCATCCTGACCGCCTCGATTGCAGACATAAAGGGGTTCCCAGGCATCAGCGTTTATAGCGCCACCAAGGCAGCCGTTCGCTCCTTCGCGCGCACGTGGACCAATGAACTCCGCGAACGCCGTATTCGCGTGAACGCGATCAGCCCTGGCCATATCGATACTCCGATTTTCGAGGGCTGGCAACAGGGCGACGGGCTAACAAAGATGAAAGAGGAGCTCGCAAAAAACGTTCCGCTTGGCCGGCTCGGAGATCCCGACGAAATCGCCAAAGCCGTCTCATTCCTCGTATCGGATGAGGCGAGTTACGTCTCGGGTATTGAACTCTTCGTCGATGGCGGCGTCGCCCAAATCTGACGGTACACGGAGAAAGGACTCAGCATCATGAACTGTGTAATTTATAAGCTTGCGAAAATACGCCTCCTCAAGGGAGATTTCGATTACAACCTCGCCCGAGCGTCGATGGAGCTAACGCGCGTGCCTGACCGCTGGACCTGCATCTCGTAGGCAAAGTCTTCCTTGGAAGAACAGAATGTTCGGAATGCGATACATCGCTTGGTCGGGCTGGATTTGATGGCCAAGCTTCGAAGAGCACGGGGCGGTCCGTTCGCCGGAGGCGCGTCGCGGAGCGCCGTACTGTTCGTGGGTCTGCTGATCGGCTTCGGCGGTCCGGCCCGTGCAATCGACCTGCCGGAATCGGCCGGCTATGTTCGCAAAAACTTCACCGTTGAAGATGGGCTTTTATCGAATAACGTGAACGCCCTATTGCAGACGCGAGATGGCTTTCTATGGATCGGCACACAGGACGGGCTCCTCCGCTTTGACGGACGGCACTTCACGCCCATCGAGTTTCTGCCGCAAGCATCTCCTATTTTAGTAAGCGCGTTGGCGGAAGCGCCGGATGGCGCTCTTTGGGTGGGTACCAGAGGCGGCTTGGCGCGAATTCCGAGCGGCGGTTCCAGTGAACTGGGACACACGGTCTCCTCCCTTTACCATCCTGGTTCCGGCGATGGCGATTCGGTCCAATGTCTTCACTTCAGGCGGAACGGCGATCTCTGGGTGGGTACACACACCGGGCTCTACCGCTTCGAGCACGGCAGATTTTCAACAATCATTCCGGAATTGTGGACTTCCCGCATCGAGGAAGCCTCCAACGGTAACCTTCTGATAATTACTTCCAAAGGATTCGTTGAATGGGATGGCAAGCAGATTATTCGGCATCCGGACTTGCCGGCCCGATTGGGCGTGGTCCAGCATGGGATCTTTCACGTTATTGAAGACCACACAGGCACGCGTTGGTACTGTACGGAGTCGGGCGTGGCGCGGCAGGTAGGCGGCTCAATTGAGCGGCTAAAGCCCTATAGCGGCGCAGAAGGACACCCCAACGTAGTCTACCGCCTGTATGATGACCAGCATGGCGCTGTCTGGTTCACTCAATCCGGCGCGTTGTATCGTGTCACCGCCGCTGGCCGGGAACTGGTCGTGCCTGATCTGAATGCCAAGTATATGGCTTTAGACCGCGACGGCGATTTGTGGGTGGGCACGCGACGCGGACTATTTCGGCTAAAGAGCCAAGCTGTGAAAATGTTCACTGCCGCGGACGGTCTGCCGTCCGGTGCGCCCACGGCAGTGTTAGCAGCCAGCGACGGCAAGCTGTGGGTCGCAAGCAATTGCGGCGGAGTGTCAAGGTTCGACGGACAACGCTTCCAGACATATGCCGAGAAAGACGGCCTTACGAACTCCTGTGTGTTTTCCCTTGCCGAAGATCGCGACCATAATATCTGGATCGGGACATTCGGCGGCGGCGTTTTCCGTTTCCGCGATGGACGCTTCATTCAGGTTGTGGCACCGGACAGGCTGGCCTTCCGCATCCCCACGGCTATTGTGCCCGCCAGTGATGGTCCCCTGTGGATTGCCTATTCTGACGGTCTGGACCGCATAGCGGACGGCCAGGTTCGCAGATTCACCACGGCCGATGGGCTCTCGAGCAATAGCCTCTTGTCAGCGTATGAGGATCGTCGCGGCGTGCTCTGGGTCGAGACTACCAGGGGAATCGACCGCTTGAAGAAGGACCGTTTCGTCACCGTCATGGCGGCCGACAGCGGCTCGACCGGGGAAGGACGATTTGGATTCGGGGAAGACCGGTTTGGAGAGCTCTATACCTTTGGGCCCGCTAACGCAACCTTTCGCGTTCAGGAAGACCGCGTCGTCCGGGTGAATGGCGCCCCTAGGATAACAGGGATGGCGCAATCCCCGGAGCATCTGTGGTTTTGCGGAGACGGCATCTACCGAGCAACACCGGACAGCCTCCAGAGGTGGGAGCGCGAGCCGGACACGCCTCCGGACTATACTCGGTTCAATCGAGCGGACGGCATGAAGTCCGAAGAATGCAGCGGCGGGTTTCGGAACATGGCCGTCACCAGCGACGGCCGGCTTTGGGTAGCAATGGAGCAAGGTGTCGCTATGCTTGAATTCTCCCGGCTCCGTCATACCGAACGCAAAGCAGCCATATTCATGGAAAAAGTTGTAATCGGGAAGACGGTCCAGCCGCCAGGCCGGGAACTGGTCTTGCCGGCTGGCACACACCACGTTGAGTTGCATTTCGATACTATCGAATTGGCATCGCCGGAAGCGATTCGACTGCAATACCGACTGGACGATATAGACCGCGAATGGCTGGACGCGGATTCAAGCGTTACCGCTGTGTATAGCGGCATTCCCCTTGGTACTCATTCATTCCATGTGCGAGCGTGCAATAGCGAGGGAGTATGGGACCAGATCGGGATTCTCTATAACGTCACCCAAAAGCCTTATTTTTACGAAACGAATCTGTTCCGCCTTTCCGCCATCGCCATGTTTGCTCTGCTTCTCTGGGGCCTGCACCGGCTTCGCCTGTATCAGATGGCTCGCGAATTCAACGTGCGTCTGGAGGAACGTGTTGGCGAGCGCACCCGCCTCGCTCGCGATTTGCATGACACAGTGTTGCAGAGCTTTCACGGGTTGATGCTCCGTTTCCAAGTCGTAAGCAAACTGCTGCCGGAGGGAAAGGCGAAGCAACAACTTGAAAAAGCACTCGAACGCGCCGATCAGGCGATTGCCGAGGGTAGAAGCGCCGTTTATGACTTGCGGTCGTCTGCAACAACAACGAATGAGCTTTCCGAAGCGCTGAACGCGGTGGGAAACGAACTTTCTGCAGAGGACAGCGCAGAATTTGGCTTGATGGTGGAAGGTCCGCCAAGGGACCTGCACCCGATCATCAGGGATGAACTTTACCGCATCTCCCGCGAGGCGTTGCGCAATGCCTTCAGGCACGCCCATGCCCGCCATATTGAAGCTGAAATCAACTACGGAGAACGGGTGTTCCGGCTGCGAATTCGGGATGATGGTGAGGGAATTCCGGCCGAAATTTTGGAACAAGGCCGCGCAGGACATTACGGCCTCCCCGGAATACGGGACCGCGCCAGACAGGTCGGCGCAGACTTGACCATTTGGAGCCGCGCCGGTACCGGCACGGAGATCGACCTGAGCCTGGCAGGTTCGATCGCTTACGGCACGTCGCCTCGCCGATCTCGCCTATGGATATTCGGACGGAAAGTGGGGGAGACGTGATACGAGTGTTGGCAGTAGACGATCATCCTCTCCTGCGCGAGGGCATCGCTGCGTTGATTGGGAGCGAAGAGGATATGGAGTTGGTCGGGGAGGCTTCCAACGGGCGTGAGGCGCTCGACTTGTTTCGAAAATATCAACCGGACATTACGCTGATGGACTTGCGAATGCCGGAGATGAACGGTATCGATGCTATCGGCGCGATTCGCGGGGAGTTCCTTGATGCAAGAATTATCGTTCTGACGACACATCCTGGAGATGTCCAGGTCTCTCGCGCCCTCAAGGCCGGCGCGCGGGGATACCTCTTGAAGGGCATGTTGCGTAAAGAACTATCAGAGACGATTCGGGCCGTCCATGCAGGCCACAAGCGCCTGTCCTCCGAGGCTGCGGCCGAAATTGCGGAACACGCGATCGATGATGCGTTGACACCCCGAGAAATCGACGTCCTTCGTTTAGTTGCGGCGGGTAATGCAAATAAGGAGATCGGTGCGCAGCTATTGCTAACCGAGGTGACGGTGAAAACTCATGTCAAGAACATTCTCGCCAAGCTTGGAGCCAATGACCGGACTCATGCAGTCACGATAGGCTTGAAGCGCGGAATCATCGATCTGTAGGTGGACGATCCCCTTCTAAAGAAGGATGCCGAAGACGCCTTTCGAGGGTGTAGAGTCCAGGGGTGAATTTCGTACCATTGGGTTGGGATGATGCGCTCTGCAACGTCTATTTTCAACCTTTCCTAATGGCTGGCCCGGCGTTGGCCTGCTGTTGCTACGGCTGAGCCTCGGTCTAGGTGTGATTTATATTGGGAGCGTCAGTCTCTCCGGGAAACCTTCGGAACCAATCACTCTTGGACAGAGCTTGATTGCGGTTGCAGGCGGCATCTTTTTGCTTGCCGGTCTGTGGACGCCGATCATCGGAACGCTCCTCGCGATCGAAGAGGTTTGGATCGCGTTATCGCTCTACCTTTCACGCCGGGCGGGCATTGTGATTCCTATCTTCTTGGCGGTGCTCTCCGCAAGCGTGGCGATGCTTGGCCCTGGTGCCTGGTCGATCGATGCCCGCCTATTTGGCAGAAGGCGCCTTTATCGTGATCGAAACAGGGGTAGTAGATCCTCCTCCTAAAGGATGGATCTGCCACCTACCATCGAAGGACCAGATTGGATTCGATGGGAGGACGATTGCGGCGGAAAGAAGTGCCACAATTCCGTATAGCGGAAAGTGATCTGGCACAAACATGTTGAACAAGAAGATGTAACGAGGTTGGAGTAAAGATACTTTATCGTCGTGTAGATTCATGAAGGGAGCGAAACTATGGCCGCTGCAGGATTGATTGGTCTGAACTTCCGCGATCTGCCAGAAAGCCTCACTGGAAAAACACTCGATCTCTGTGACGACGACATTTTCGCGATATCCATGTTCGAGGAGATCGTCGGCTCCTCTAAGGCGATCTGCTGCGTAACCGAGCAGGTCATGAGAGTTGCTCCCAGTGATGCCTCCGTTTTGATCACGGGAGAAAGCGGTACGGGGAAGGAACTGGTCGCTCGCGCGATTCACAAGAGGTCGGGTAGATCCCGATCGGTTTTCACAAGAATGAATTGCGCTGTCACTCCACCGTCGCTGATGGCGGCCGAGCTCTTCGGCTATGAGAAGGGCGCCTTCACCGGTGCCAATCAGCGGCATTCCGGGCGCTTCGAAGTCGCGAACCACGGGACGATGTTTCTCGATGAGATCGGTGAGATGCCGACCGAGACCCAGGTCGCCTTGTTGCGGGTGCTTCAGGAACGCGAGTTCGAGCGGGTTGGAGGCACTCAAAGCATTCCAGTCGACGTGCGTGTAGTTGCCGCTACAAACTGCGATCTGCCATCGGCAGTTCGTTCCGGGAAGTTTCGTCTGGATCTGTTCTACCGTCTCAACGTCTTTCCAATCCATGTCCCCCCCCTTCGCGAGCGCCCGGAAGATATTCTTTTGCTCGCAAAGTATTTCATCGAACGCTACGCTGCTAAAGAGGGCAGGAGGATTCGAAAGATAGAATCGCGCACAGCCACGCTTCTAGAGGGCCATCACTGGCCCGGCAATATCCGAGAGCTTCAAAATGTCATCGAACGAGCCATGATCCTCTGCGACTCGGACACGTTATTTGTGGAAAAGGCGTGGTTGCACCCGGAGGCAGAGCTTCGGGTCGGCCTGCGGCCGTCGGATCACCTGGAAACGGTAACTGTGACGTCCAAGTCGACGACACTGAAAGAAGTTGACCGGGCCTTAATCTTGGAGACATTAGAAGCATCCGGTTGGATGATCGGCGGACCGGAAGGCGCAGCAGTCAGACTAGGACTCGCGCGCACCACCCTGCTATATAAAATGAAAAGGCTTGGCATCTTTCGACCCACTCACAGCCGCGGAGTAAGGATTCCCGCAGCGAGCCCTTGTTCACAGAGTGACCAGCTAGGTCTCTGACCGCGTGAAAGATTTTCCTTTATAGCCGAATTTGCTTCGAGCGGCTTTGCGCGTGAACTTCGAGTTGATTTTGACTCGGCGGCGATTCCAGGCGTGAGCTTCCCGCCGCTGCATCTTGAGGGCAGGAATTCTTCCTTGTCTCGGACTTAAGGTCTTTGCTCGCGCTTGGAGCCTCGCTACTCAAACGCCAATTGCTCGCCTGTCGTTCCTCTCATCTCCCAGGGCGCTGAGGACCTCGTCGGCGGTCGGTGTTTCGGCGAACCACTTTTGGAGCACGTCGAGCGAGCGTGCGTGGCTCTCATCGCTGTCGGCGGTGCAGGCATCGGAGACGACGGTCGTCCGGTATCCCAGGTCGGATGCAGCGCGTGCGGTGGATTCGACGGCGACGTCGGTGGCGATGCCGACAATCACGAGGGTGTCGACGCCTGCCAAGCGGAGAATGGTGTCGAGTACCGTGCGATCGAACCCGTTGGCCGCCTGTCCCCTCACAAGCGGTTCATCGGGCCGGCGGGCGAGTTCGTCCATGAGCTCGACTGCGGGAGTACTCTCCATCAGGCAGGCACAGTCGAAGAGGGTGCGCCACAGCGGAGAATTCGGTCTGACCCCGGGGAGCCCTGGCTGGTATGTGACCGCGGTGTAGACCACCTTCGCCTCGGCCCTGCGGAACCCGTCCAGCAGCCGTAGCTGGGCCTTGATGATCCCTTTCTCCTTAGCTCGGTGTCGGAAAAGGTGGTTGAAGGGCGTGTCGACCTCCCCGGCCACCCCCTTGACCATATGCACCACCACGAGAGCTGTTCGGGCGGGATCAAGCCTGTCCATCGCTGTGTCCTTCTTCATTGGAAATCTCCTGAAACAGAATTTATGAACTGTTCGGTGCGGATCAGAGAACGTCCACGCTCTTTACCGGGGCATGCCGAGTGCCGGGAAGCAGCTTCGCAGGATCGCCTGAATTCAAAAGGGGTTGTGAAATGTCGAATCTCGCCGGTATTCGTTGCGCGTCGAATCTCTGACGTCAAGACCGAATACGGATCGACGCGGCACGTGCACGACCGCAGCACGGATAGGTTCGCACAAGTGTTGCCGTTCTGCGTGACTGCAGTATTTGATCCGAAGCCCAGCAAATCCGCGATTTTACATCCAGCCAATCAGTGTGGTACCAGAGTCACGGAGCCGGACCGGACGAGCTGGCGGCCCACCTCCCAGACGTCGCCGGTCTGGATCTTCGCGAAAAGATCGCCAGAGTTGTGCAGGCACTGTTCCTTTCGTGCGAGGGGAGTGAGGTGCCCCACCCTCCGACACGATGGGCGCACCAACCTTCTTCCTTATCTGGGCAGAACATACTTCGGTCTCTGCTGACCCAGCAACAGGCGAACGACTCAGAGTCGGTGTCTTCCGATTCGTCTGAACCGTAAGGTTGAACGCGTGAGCGAACTGCGCTCGCGACGTGTCAGTCAGCCTTCCGCCTTGACGTCAGAGATTCGACGCGCAACGAATACCGACTAGATTCGACATTTCACAACCCCTTTTAAATGCAAGCGGTGACGAGACACTGCTTGCTGGCACTCGGCTTGCGACTGTATAAAGCGGAGATCATGAGAGGACAAATGCCATGCAAACAGCTCAATCGGACTATTTCTCGGCCTATCGCCAACTGAAGCTGACACGGGACTCCAAGGGCGTGCTCGTGGTCGAATTCCATAGTAACGGCGGCCCGTGCATTATGAACGCACAAGGCCACACGGAATTTGTCGACGCGTTTTACCGGATCGGACAGGACCGTGCTAACAAGATCGTCATCGTCACCGGCGCGGGAGGGGACTTCATTATCGATGTCGACTGGTCATCTTTCGGCGAAGTCTCTGATCCCGAAGTCTGGAGCCAGGTTCACGACGAGGGTGTTCAGGTTTTGGAAAACATCGCCAACATACGCGTGCCGGTAATTGCGGCGATCGAGGGACGATCCTACGTGCACTCCGATTATGCATTGCTCGCCAATGTCATTGTGGCGGGCGAGAGTGCGACCTTTCAGGATGTCGCGCACTACGCCCAAGGTGTTGCGCCGGGTGACGGCATCTTCACCACGTGGAGTTATCGCGGTGGAGCAGGACGTGCGGAGGCGTTTCTCCTGGATCCGAAGCCTCTGCCGGCGCGCACTGCGCAGCAGTGGGGAGTGGTCGCGGAGGTTGTGCCGAACGGGCAGGCGCTTAATCGAGCGCGAGAATTGGCCGAACTGTATCTGAAGGCTCCGGAGGTTACACGTCGCAACACACGCATACATTTCATCCAGCCGTTGAAGGAGCGCGTGGTGCGGGAAGTCGGCTATGGGCTTGCGCTCGAAGGATCCTCCTCGGCCGATCTCGTGAAATCAAAACAGGTGAAGATCGAACCAGTTGCGCGGATGAAAAAGACTGGCTAAGAAGACAAGGCTTCACTGATTCTTTGGGCAGACACCAACACGCGATCGAGCCGATGGTGTCTGCCCGGGAGAGCAGTGCCTCGCGATTCAACCGGATCGAATAACGCTGGGCTAATTGGCAGAGAGTAGACGAATGACCTGGAGCCAGGTGTTCGATCTGTGCTTGTCCAATGAGCAGCGGATTGGTGTGTTCTCGTTTGATGCTCGTACGAACGGCAGTTGAGGAAGCGCATCGATTCACGCCACGGCGTGATCGCTAGCTCGTCGACTGGTCTGATGCAATCTCACTAAAGAAAAGAAAGGAAAGGATACCCATGTCTCAAAATAACGGTCGCGCAAAACGCAGCGAAAAGGGACTGTTGACTCCCGACAACTGCGTAGTCGCATTCATTGATCACCAGCCTCAGATGTTGTTCGGAGTTTCTAACTTCGACCGGCAGTCCATTATTAACAACGTAGTCGCGCTCGCAAAGGCGACCCGCATCTTCGATCTACCGGTGGTGCTGAGCACGGTCGAAACCAAGAGCTTCAGCGGCCTTATGTGGCCGCAACTTAAGGCGCTTTTCCCGGATCGGGAGCCCATCGAGCGTTCCTCAATGAACTCGTGGGACGACAGAAACTTCGTTGCCGCCATTGAAAAAACCGGCAAGAAGAAGATCGTCTGGTCCGGCTTATGGACCGAGACCTGCATCGCGCTGCCCACCATTCAGGCGCTGCACGACGGCTACGAAATCTACGTCGTCGAAGACTGTTGTGGAGATGTCAGCCAGTTGTCTCATGACAATGCCATGCGCCGGGTTGTACAGGCGGGGGCGAAGCCGGTGACCTCTCTGTCCACGATGCTGGAATGGCAGCGGGACTGGGCACAAACCGACACCTACGACGCCGTCATGGACGTAGTGAAGAATCATTACGGCGCCTACGGCATGGGCGTTGAATACGCCTACACGATGGTGCACGGTGCTGCGCCTAGTGTCTATCCGGAGTACGAGGTCCTGCAGCCTGCGGTGGCCCACAAATAGGCATCGCGCAGGGCAGGGCGGGCCCTGCCCTCTAAGCAACAGCGCCTTTTATCAAGGAGAACTTTATGGCCGTTGACACAATACTTCACAATGCCAAGATCGCGACAAATCGAGTTCCATCGTTTGTCGAAGCTATAGCCATCACCGCTGGAAAGATCAGCGCCGGGGGTACTAACGAAGAGATTCTCCGGCTACGGGGCCCGGAAACTAAGGTCATTGATGGAAACAGGAGAACGGTGATCCCCGGTCTGAACGATTCGCACATGCACCCGATACGGGGCGGCCTGAATTACAATATGGAACTTCGCTGGGATGGAGTGCCTTCGCTCGCCGATGCCCTGCGTATGCTCAAGGAGCAAGCGGCTCGGACACCCGCGCCTCAGTGGGTACGCGTTGTCGGCGGGTGGACGGAGTTTCAGTTTGCCGAGCGCCGGATGCCGACGTTGGATGAAATCAACGCGGTGTCCCCAGACACGCCGATTTTCGTCTTGCACTTGTATGACCGTGCATTACTAAACGGTGCTGCTTTGCGCGCCGTGGGATACACGAAGGACACGCCGGATCCGCCTGCAGGCGAAATCCAGCGGGACAAACGAGGCAATCCAACGGGAATTCTCATCGCCAAACCGAACGCCTACATCCTGTATTCGACTTTGTTCAACGGGCCAAAGCTTTCGCGGCCAGATCAGATCAACTCATCCCGCCTCTTCTTCCGGGAATTGAATCGTTTCGGTATCACGAGTGCGGTTGATGCCGGCGGCGGCTTCCAGAACTATCCTGACGACTACGAAGTCGTCAACGAACTTCATCAGAAAGGCGAGCTATCCGTTCGCCTGGCTTACAACCTTTATCCCCAGAAGGCGAAGCAAGAGCTCCCGGATTTTGAACGTTGGACAAAGATGACAAAACCTGGCGAGGGGGACGACTTCTATCGCGTCAATGGCGCCGGAGAAATGCTCGTGGCTTCGGCGGCGGATTTTGAGGATATGCTCCAACCGCGGCCAGACATGGCGCCCGTAATGGAGAGTGAATTGAAGGCTGTGGTCCGATATCTGGCGAAGAACCGATGGCCGTTTCGTATGCACGCCACTTACAACGAGACGATTTCTCGAGCCCTCGACGTATACGAGGAGGTAAATCGCGAGATTCCCTTCGAGGGGCTGCATTGGTTCTTTGATCACTGTGAAACGATTACCGACCGGAATATTGAGCGCATCAAGGCGCTTGGCGGCGGCATCGCCATTCAGAACAGGATGGCCTTTCAGGGCGAATACTTCGTCGAGCGTTACGGTGCGAAACAGGCCAAGCGCACGCCTCCCATCCGGAGGATGCTCGAGATGGGAGTTCCGGTTGGAGCCGGCACGGACGCCACGCGAGTCTCAAGCTACAACCCCTTCCTGTCTCTCTATTGGCTGGTGACGGGGAAGACCATCGGTGGGTTGAGCTTATATCCGGAAGAGAACCGGTTCGACCGCGCGAAAGCGCTCGAGCTTTATACGGTCGGGAGTAGTTGGTTTTCTACGGAAGATGGCAAGAAAGGGTCGCTGGCGCCAGGGCAGCTCGCCGACTTGGCCGTCCTCTCGTCGGACTATTTTTCAATTCCCGAAGAGGAGATCAAGAACCTGGAGTCCCTGCTAACGATCGTCGGTGGCAAGGTAGTTTACGCGGCGGGAGAATTCTCGAGGATGGCGCCTGCGGAACTGCCCGTGAGTCCGGACTGGTCCCCAGTGAAGCAATACGGTGGATATGCATCCGCCGGATCGATGGCTGGCGCCACACTGTGCGAGGCTATGCGCTCGCACCATTGCGAGCATTCCGGCGCCCAGCACCGATGGGTCTTGGGGGAACGGGGGCTTTGGAGCCTCGGGTGCGATTGCTTCGCTTTCTGATTTGAGCCTCTAACTATAACTTGAAAGGATAAGGAAAGTTGTATCACTCTCAAGCACTGTCGAAGAATGTGGAGCACGAAGCATTTGCCCGACTGGCACGAGACAGCGTGTTTGAGTTGATACTCACCTTTGTCCTACTTTTCGGCGTGGTGAGCATCGTGAGGTGGGTGATTGGACCATCGCCCATCTCGCGGGCAATCCCGGGGATCCATGCCGAACTCTGGATCGTAGGCGCTACCGTCGGGTTGCTTCTTGCTGGGCTGATTCTGAGCCCGCCGGGAAGGGCCTCCGGGGGCCACGCGAATCCAGCCATCTCGCTGGCTATGTGGCGTTTCGGTGTTTTCCGCGCGGCTGGGGTTGTCCCCTACGCCATCGCTCAGTTGCTGGGTTCCATAGTTGGCGTCGTCGCCGCCCGCGCAGTGTGGGGCCAGGACGTCGCAAATCCGCCGGTGGTCTATGCCGCTATCCAGCCGGCGCCCTTTTGGTCCACGGCGCCATTGTTTGCAGCTGAGGCCACCGGCATGGGTTTGATTATTTTCATAGTCGGGTACTGCTTGTCTGTTCCCCGGCTTGCACCACGGGTGCCTTGGGTGGTGGGCCTTCTAATTGGACTTGGGATTGCACTGCTCGGCACCTCCACTGGTGGCAGTTTGAATCCTGCACGCCAGTTTGGGCCTGCGGTGGTTTCAGGACACACAGACGAACTGTGGGTGTTCCTAGTCGCCCCGATGGTAGGAGCCGGAATAGCAGCACGGCTGCTGCAAGCTTTTCAGAGGCACCGTCAACTGCTCACGCACAGGCTTTGCGGCACGCATCCAGACGGTCGCAGATTGGATGAGCGGAGCAGCACAACCGGTCGCACTCCAAGTACAGCGGCTCAGGAAGGAACCGCGAGCAGGATGTGAATCGAAGGTTCATTTCGAAATTGAGGACGCAATGCCGCGCACGCAACGGTGTGGGAAGTAAAGCGGCTCTAGCCACGATCTGATATCCAGAGCATTCCGATGAAAGGAGATTCCGATGCGAGAGAATAAGGTCTTCTCGGTAACTTTGACGGTTTTTCTGACGGTTGGAAGTGCCCGTTTCTCAATCGGTCAACAGACGACACCGACAGTTGCCGAAACAACGGCGACACGAAACCTGGCCGTCGGACCACAATACGACACGACTCACGTGTATGTCCAGCCCGAAGATTTCGACAAGTTTGTAGCTAGTCTACTGGCCACGTTCGGCGGGATCACAACCAAGCAGGGCGTCTTCACGGTAACTCCGACTCCGAGCAAGACAATGTCGCAACTTGTGCTGACGCCCGTCGGATCTGTCTCGGTGTTCGGATTCAAAACACCCGTGCCGTACCCGTTCGGAGCCGAGCGAACGGGTTATCTTGTGACCAACCTGGATACGGCGGTTCGGGCGGCGCAGGCCGACGGTGCGGATCTTCTCGTCACTCCGTTCGACGATCCGATCGGCAAAGATGCTGTGATCCAGTGGCCCGGCGGGGTGAATATGCAACTCTATTGGCACACCACGCCGCCTTCTTACCCGGCGCTGCAGACGATTCCGGAGAACCGCGTCTATGTTTCTCCAGAACGTGTGACGGCGTTCGTTAAGAGCTTTCTCACTTTCTCGCACGGCAAGGTTGTATCAGATAATGCGCATGCGCCTGGAACCGAGATTGGGAAAGCTTCCGAAACCTATCGGCGGATTCGGCTCTCCTCGGTCTTCGGCGCGGTGGCAGTGCTGGTCACCGATGGCCATATTCCCTATCCTTATGGCCACGAAACGACGGGCTACGAGGTCACGAATTTGGCTGCTACTCTTGGGAAGGCCAAAGCTGCGGGAGTGTCGGTCTTGGCCGGCCCCATTACGGCGGACGACCGAAATTCGGCAATGGTCCAATTCCCGGGCGGCTATATCGCCGAGATTCACTCGATCGAGCGGAAGTAGGCCCCTCGTGAGACTCGTCGCGACTTGCGTGCTGCTGTTTCTGGCTCTGCCGCTCCGCGCGCAGGTTCAGGACGAGTCGCCGGCCCCCGCCCGGACTTACGGTCTGCTGCCCGAAAACGATGATTGGAGTTTTCTTGCCGACCCCTCGCTACAATCCGACCTCTGGGATCCGATCAAATACATCCCGCTGGACTGCCAGGCGTGTTACGTCAGTTTCGGCGGCGAAGTCCGTCAAGCTTTCGAGAAGGTCGGAAACGATAACTGGGGAAAGCAGCCGTACATGAACGCGTTTCTACTCCAACGGTACATGCTGCACTCGGATTGGCATCTGGGAGAGAACTTTCGCATTTTCGTGGAGCTCAAGAGCGGGTTGGAAGATTTTCGCGCAGGCGGTCCCCGGCCGATCGACGAAAAAAGACTCGATTTCGAGGCTGCTTTTGTCGAGATCGGCAATACGCATAAGAAGAATTGGGCGATCTTGCGGCTCGGCCGTCAGGAGTTGAACTACGGATCGGGACGCCTGGTTTCAGTCCGCGAAGGTCCGAATGTCCGGCAGAGTTTTGATGGCGCGAAAATCCGCGCCAAAGCCGGTGAGTGGTATGTCGACGCATGGGCCGTTCGCCCTGATCTGGATCGGTTCGGGTTTTTTGACAACGCTCCCGATCACACCACCGCATTCTGGGGAGTATATGCGACGCGTCCATGGCGACGCCGGGTGTCTTTCGACACCTACTACCTGGGACTGAACCACGAATTGCCGACTCCCGCTGGGTCACGTCCCTACACATACAATCGCGGAACGGCTCCAGAAACGCGGCACAACCTGGCAGCGCGGCTCTGGCGTCCACCAGCGACAAATGAGTCGGCCTGGGATTTCGATTATGAAGGAGCCTGGCAGTTCGGCAGTTTCGGCGCCGATGGCATCCGGGCGTGGACGTTCGCCTCGGATACAGGCTATAGCTTTCCCAACGTACCGCTGAAGCCACGCATCAGCGTGAAGGCGGACATCTCTAGCGGAGACAACCCCAGCAGTCACTGGCTGGGGACGTTTAGCCCGTTCTTCCCGATCGGCAACTATTTCGGAGTGCTAGCCGATACCGGGCCAGGACCAGTCAATTTCATCGACGTGCACCCTCGCTTGCAGACACAATTTCCACACGGCGTGTCGATCTCGACGGATCTAGTCGCACAATGGCGAGAGAGTTTAACCGATGGTGTTTACGCCGTTCCGGGATTTCTGCTCGTCGCGGCAGATGGCAGTCGTGCTCGGTTTGTGGGCTATAGACCGGGTGTAGAGGCGCGTTGGCAAATTGACCGTCACGCTTGGATTCAGGCGGACTATGGTGTCTTTTTCGCTGGGGACTTTCTCAAGCAGGCTTCGCCGGGACGAAACATCAACTACATGGAGTTCTGGGTCGGGTACAAATTCTGATGAAAGCTTTATCTGAAAATGCGCTTCGTTTTGCTCGTGTCCTGATCGCGGTTCTGTTCGTGTTGAATGCGATCGGTATCATCGACCAGACCATTCCCGCAAAGGAAATGATGGAACGCGGACTGCCTGCCGCGCTCGTACCGTGGTGCATGTTCGCGGGCCGGCCACTTGAACTTGTGGCCCGGTTCGCTCTGGTTCTAGGAGTGTTCCCACGTCTTGCAGCGCTGGCGCTTCTTTCATTCTTGATTCCCGCGATGCTGATTTCACATTCCTTCTGTGACCGAACGTCAGGTTGGACAGGAAGATAACAGATGTCGCAGCCGAAACCTAATGTCGCTCGGAAGGTTGCGGGCGTACTGACGACGGTCGTGATCGGGATCGCCTTCTTTTTTGCCATCATCGGGGTGTTTGGTTTGTGGGTCGCTATCGGTGGTCTTGCCCTTGCGATACTGACGGCGGGCGTCATCATCGGGCGCGCTCCGGAAGAAGGAGATCTGTCATGAACCTGGATGCGGCGATGCTCGCTCGCGTGCAGTTCGCCTTCACGGTGAGCTTCCACATCATCTTCCCGACCACATCCATCGGCCTGGCGATGTTCCTTACCGTGGTGGAAGGACTGTGGTTGAAGACCAGGAATCCCGTCTACCTGCAAATCTACCGCTTCTGGCTCGGCATCTTCGCCATGGCGTTCGGTGTCGGCGTGGTCACTGGCATTGTGCTCTCCTTTGAATTCGGGCTGGGATTCGCACACTTCGCTCAGATCGCAGGCCCAGTCATAGGTCCAATGATCGCGCTCGAAGTCCTGACCTCGTTCTTTCTTGAGGCCGGCTTTCTTGGAATCATGCTCTACGGGCTCCGCCGCGTGGGACCAAGGCTTCATTTCTTCGCCACTTGCATGGTAGCGTTGGGCACGCTGCTATCGGCCTCGTGGATTCTCTCGGCGAACAGTTGGATGCAGACACCCGACGGCGTGGCGATGCAAAACGGCCGCCTGGTGGTGACAGACTGGTTGAAGGTCATCGTCAATCCATCCTGGCTGTATCGCCTCCCCCATATGCTCACGGCGGCTTATCTCACGGCGTCCTTCCTGGTGGCGGGTGTCGGCGCATTCTACCTCTTGCGGAGGAAACACACGCTGTTTGCACGCAAGTGCGTATCGATTGGAATGGCGTTTGCCGCGATTCTCATCGCCGGCCAAGTCTTCATCGGAGACATTCTTTATAGCACGATGTTGAAGCATCAGCCGTCGAAGATGCAGGCGGCTGAAGGCTTCTGGGAGCGGCAATCCCAATCACCCGCGCCCTACTACTGGATCATCGTTCCCGACCAGGCGCACCAGCGCAATCGGCTGGCGCTTGGCATCCCCTATCTCGGCAGTATCTGGCTTACGCATAGCCTGAATGGACGGGTCGAAGGTTTGGAGAGTACGCCGCGCGACCGCCAGCCTGCGATGGGCATGGTTTTCTATGGCTTTCGGATCATGTACGGCATCGCTATCCTGATGTTTGCAGTGGCCGTCGCTTCACTCTGGCTGCGCTGGCACGGTGGCCTTTTCACAACGCGTTGGTTCCTGCGCTCACTTGTCATCATGGCCCCTTCAGGCATCGTCGCGACGCTGGGAGGCTGGTACCTCGCTGAGACGGGCCGACAACCCTGGGTTATCTTTGGGCTGCTGCGCACAGTGGACGCTGTCTCTCCTGTGCCGGCCGGTACGTTGCTCTCAACGCTAATCGCTTTCATTTTCGTATACGCCTTTTTCATGACGGCATTTTTGATTTTTGTCTTTCGGATGATCCGCCGCGGCCCGGAAGCGGCGCCGGATCATGCAGAGGCATCCGCGTCGCTCAAGAACGCACTCCGTCTGCTCGAAAGTCCGACGGCGAATGCGGTGTTGGGAAGGTAGACGATGGACCTGCCACTTCTTTCGGCGGTTTTCGCCGCATTCTCTATCACGATGTATGTGCTGCTGGACGGCTTTGATCTGGGTGTCGGGGCGCTCTTGCTATTGCAGCCGCACGAAGCCGCCCGGAATCATATGGTCGACTCTATCGCGCCAACCTGGGACGGCAACGAAACCTGGCTCATCATGACCGGTGTCACGCTGCTTGCGGGCTTTCCCCTCGCCTACAGCATTCTAATGCCCGCGTTCTATGTTCCGCTCATCGTCATGCTTCTTGCTTTGGGACTGCGCGGCGCGTCCTTTGAATTCCGCCCTCAGGGGCAGCGCAATCGCCCGTCCTGGGATGCCGTCTTCAATATCGGATCCATTGTGGCAGCCTGCATGCAAGGGGTAATTCTTGGGGGGTTGATTCAGGGTGTCACAATCCGCGGCGACGCCTTCGGCGGCAGTGTTTTTGATTGCTTGCGCCCCTTTCCGATCCTCTGCGCGGGTAGCGTTCTCTTCGGATATATAGTGCTGGGCGGCTGTTGGCTCTACTTGAAGACGACCGAAGCGTCCCGTCATTTCGCCGAGCGAACGTTGTGGTTAGCTCTACCTGCCTTCCTTATGCTGTTCGTCTCCGCCTGCCTGACGGCCGCCTTCACGCAACCGGAAGTGCGAGCCGCCTGGAAGACTCACACGGTAAGCCTCGCGACCATTGTAGGGATGATGGCTCTCGCCGCGATTGTTCTTTTCGCCAGTATCGGCAAACGGTCGGAACTTCGACCGTTGGTCGCGGCAGTCTCGATGGTGGGTCTTGGAATCGCCGGGCTGGCTGTTCTGATATTTCCAGATATCATCCCGTTTCGGCTTTCCCTGTGGGAGGCTTCCGCCTCCCGCCTCAGTCATGTCTTCCTGTTAAGTGGCGCGGTCTTCGTGACTCCATTGGTGATGGCTTACTCGGCGTTCGCTTATTGGGTCTTTCGAGGCAAGACACCCGTGAAAGGCTGGGAAGCATGAGTACTCAGCGCCGTCGCTTAGTATGGTTTGCCTGCATGTACTTGGGTTCCGTCGTATCGTTCACACTGCTTGTTCTTCTGGTTCGCACCATCCTTAAGGTTCTTTGCATGCGCTAATTTCTAAACTATGGGAGCACAGCACGAATTTTACGATAGAGGACAGCTTGGGGCCCGCTGGAGGAGCCGCTTTTGCGCTCGCTGTGGACAGCCAAGTTGACTTGACTGGAGGGAGGTTTCATGATCGAAACGCTGTTACAACCCGCTGATTGCTTATTCTTATTTGTCGACTATCAGGCCGGTCTCGCATTTGGTGTTGAGTCTATCGCCAGGCAGGCGATCCTCAACAACGCTATTTCCCTGGCCAGCACCGCTATGGTGTTCAACGCCCCGATTGTGGCGTCGACCTCCGCATCCAAGGTTTACAGTGGTCCGCTACTGCCGTCGCTACAGGCGGCAATGCCGTCGGTGCAGCCTATCGAACGCCGGAACATGAACGCCTGGGAAGACGATAAAGTTCGCGCGGCGATCGCGGCAACCAATCGGAAGCGGCTGATTGTCGGCGGTCTGCTCACCGAAGCCTGCGTCACCTTTCCCGTCCTGTCCGCCCTCAAAGAAGGCTACGAGGTTTTCGTCGTTGGGGACGCCTGCGGAGGCCTTAGTTTAGTGGGACACGATTTGGCGCTTCGAAGAATGGAAGCCGCCGGGGCGAAGATGACTAGCTGGATCCAAGTCCTGCTGGAGTTTCAACGCGACTGGACCAGGCATGAAACCTACGCCGGCGCGCGCGCCATCGTCGAGGCCAATGGAGGCGGCTACGGGATGGGGCTCGCCTACGCCCGCGATATGATTCACCCCGTGTAGCCATGAACTTTTCGGGGGTTATTCTCTTCGTCGCTCTTGGAGCGGTGGTTGGCTTCGCCGGTGGGTTGTTCGCGATCGGAGGTGCGTTAATCGCGATCCCAGTGCTCACAGCGGGTTTTGGCTTTACGCAACATGACTCCCAGGGAACGGCGATGGTGATGGCTCTAGCCAGTGCCGGCGTAACGCTCGCGATCTACGTGCGGAAAGGGCTTCTGCGTGTTCGCGACAGCTTTCTGATGATCGCCTGCAGTACAGCGTTCGGACTTGCGTCCTCGCAATTGGTTCGCTATGTCAATGATGGCATGCTGCAGCGCAGCTTCGGGGTGTTTTTGATTGTGCTGGCGATTCTCGTCTGGTTCGGGCACCTCGGCGAAGGAGACCGGTCGGCGCCGCTATCGAAGCGGACCCAGGCCGGCATCGGATCCTTGGCCGGCCTCCTGAGCGGCCTCTTCGTTGTCGGCGGCGCCCTCGTCAGCGTGCCATTGCTTGAGCGGGTCGCCGAGTACTCGCAGCAGCGGGCTCAGGCCATGGTCTTGGTGATGTTGGTCCCGGCTTCGGCGATCGCCCTTGTGGTTTACTCGTCGGCGGGTTACGTGCGCTGGGGCGAAGCGCTCGCGCTCGCTGGTGGGGCGGTGGCGTTGGCGCCGCTTGGCACTCGGGCGGCACTGGCCATGAGGCCGCGGCTACTGAGGCGCTGCTTTGCAGTCGTGCAAGGAGTCGCCGGTTTGTTGCTGGTCACAGGCCGCTAACTTAATTGTTTGATAGTCGCCCGAGAGGGGATGAAAGCCGAAACCCCGGCCTATGTTTGTTCCATGGCTAGGGACCCCTGTATGTAGCCACAACCTCATCCCGAATCGCAATGATGCACATTCAACGACTTGCAGTCACCTATGAATCTGCGTTCACGCTTGCTTCAAACTAAGGATTCGTGCTTGAACTAATTTCTGCAATCCTAGCCGCAGGCCAAGTCTTCTTCCGCAGTCGCCGTGACGCCGCAATTGAGATCCTCGCCCTGCGTCAACAACTAGCGGTGTTCAAACGGAAACATCCGCGACCGAAGTTGAGCCCCGTCGACCGGTTGTTTTGGACCATTCTGCGGCGCATCTGGTCAGGGTGGGCCGAGGCCCTCATCATTGTTAAGCCGGACACGGTGGTGCGCTGGCACCGAACCGGATTCCGGCTCTACTGGCGATGGCGCTCGCGTGCAGGCTCGGGCGGCAGGCCGAAGACTACCGCCGAGATTCGCACTCTGATTCTCCGCATGGCGAAAGAGAATTTGGACTGGGGTGCTCCTAAGATCCACGGCGAGTTGCGGAAGCTCGGCTTCAATGTCTCCGAAAGAACCGTGGCTCGGTATCTTCAACGTATTCGACGTCGGGGCGATCCATCCAAGCGCTGGCTCAC
>Ga0210401_10001556_pt1 | contig 26474 bp, 20 predicted proteins | sample IncBWH32MmetaG_FD_150866 | JGI IMG/M metagenome (GOLD analysis project Ga0210401, IMG submission 150866) | Forest soil microbial communities from Barre Woods Harvard Forest LTER site, Petersham, Massachusetts, United States - Inc-BW-H-32-M | ecosystem: Environmental > Terrestrial > Soil >...
CGGTTACGGTGTCCTTTCTGCGTAGTGCCTTGGAAGGAAGGTAAGGTCAGGCCGGCACAATCGATTTACGAAATCTGGCGTGGCGACCCTTGGCCGCGAAACTTGGTTCTCCTCGATAACGACTTCTTTGGCCAGACTGGGTGGCGGGACCACATCAGCGAAATCGTCGCGGGAGAATTCAAAGTAAGTCTTACGCAGGGAATCAACGTTCGCGTGATCGATGAAGAGATCGCGGCCGCGGTCGCCGGTGTGCAGTACTACGATCACGAGTTCCGAACCCGCCGGATCTATACCGCTTGGGACAATCGCAAGGACGAGGCACGGCTATTTCGGGGCCTCGATCTGCTGGTGAAGGCTGGCGTAAGGCCGGATCAAATCATGGTGTACATGCTGATTGGGTACTGGCCGGGCGAAACGCATGACGACAGGGACTATCGCCGGCAGCGGCTGCGCGAGTTCGGTGCCCGGCCCTATCCGATGCCTTACGTTCGGACGCCCGAGCTGGTCGGTTATCAACGCTGGGTTGTGCGGCGAGCGGATTTGAATTGCTCGTGGGCTGAATATGCAAGGGCGCGATACCGCCCTGAAGACGTTGGTCAGTACTCGGCCCGATTGCCGCTATTCGAGAGAGACACGTTTGGACTCGTTGAGCCCATCGGAGAAGGGGAAGACGAGAGTGGGTTACTTCAATTTTGAGTTCAACTCCAAGATGGCTACCTCGCTGGTTCACACTCTGAACCGGCCCTATAAAGGCGCCCACAAATTCTCCGCAACAGCCCCCGACGCGCAGGGCACATTGGTCATCTGGGCGCGCGATACGGAGGAATGCCGGGAGCACTTGGTGAATGCGTTGTTCGATCTCATCTTTGCACGGAACCGTGTCGGCGCCGCCGTAACCAATCCCCCATGCATCTTCTGTGGAGGAAGAACACAAAGTCGAGGACGAAACAGTTCCGGTACAAGAGCCTGGCGCTGCATGAATCCGGATTGCCAGCGAAGCTTCGTCATCGATCGGACCTTCCGAGGAGGAATCAATCACCCGACGCAATCGAAGAAGCCTGCGTTTTATCATGAGGGCCGCGGCCGCCGTGGATTCGGATTGTGCTCGCATCCAGCCAAACGCAATCCCAGTGAGAATTGTCGTGTAGAGGCTGAGGCCAGTCCTGCCAGCGTGAGAGAAAGTGAAGCCTACGGCGATGATGAGAATCGTCGCACTAACGGCGGCGAGCTTCGAAAAGCGGCAGAGGCTCAGAAGCTCGAAGACCAGCCAGAAGAGCAGGCCTCGAAAAAGCATTTCCTCCACCATTGGTCCGGATGCGCTGGCCAACAGGACTCGATGAGGGGGAGGAACACCACCCAGGGATTCGTGAAACGATCTGGCGATCGACCAGACGCCAGCGCTGGACGCAAGGCCGGCAAGAACGCTATAGAGCCTGAACCCTTGACGCGGGGACACCCAGCCTAAACGACGAAGCCATGGCGTCTTTCCGAGCACGCGATAGCCATAAACCAATAAGAGCAAGGTCATCAGCAGGGCGAGCCCAAGGGTCTGCGGCTTCACCGCGATCGCCGTGATCTGCCAGACGAACAGCAAAAATACCGGCAGGAAGAGCTCTGGATTGGCCGTAACGGTCTGTCTGACCATGCCGGCGAAACGAGCACACACAGTGTGCAGCCTAAAGCCGAGGCGATGCTTGGCGAGTAGGGCGCTCAAATCAGACCCTCTCCACAAACAGAACGGAAACCGCAAGACCGGCATTTGCTGGGTTGATTGTGGTTGATGTGGCATTCCCCGTTGCGTTTGGCCGTTCGGATTTCGTCAAGAAGCGCAATCAGGCTTGCACGTAGTGACGGCGTATATTTGACACGTATGGTGCGATCCTCGTATCTGACAAGTCCGTAAGGAACCGAGACACGACAAACGTCTTCGACCAGTAGACAGTAGGCCGCCAATTGGAAGAGGTGACCGTCATAGGGGCGGCCGGACGAGGGAGACCGGCTAGACTTCAACTCGACCGGAGCGATGCCGTCTTTGACCCGAACCAAATAATCCGGCTTTCCGCTTAGGCGATAGCGTTTGGATGTGAGAGGTGCCGGCGGTTGAAAGGCGCTACCGACGTCCGCGAAGAGAATGTCTCGCGAGAGCAGGCCGGTTCGCGCGAACAATCCGCGGCCCACGAACCATGCCAAGGCCGCGGCGATGAGGGCAACGAGGAAGAACATCGTCTCCAGTCCATTTCAGCGAACGTGGGCCCAGAACCGGTAGGCCGCAGCAAGCACTACGGCAACGAGTAGAGCGCGAGTTGCGCCATTCATTACGCCCCGGGCTTGATTCACACTACGAGCATGCTGCTGATGATAGCCAACGCCGGCCTGCCTCTTCTCAATTTGCACCAGGTTGGGGCCGACGCCGCGGGCGCTCAAATACCAGGATCCTCGGCAAAAACACCAATCTGCGATTTCAGAAGCGCGTATGAAATCACGATTGGGCATATCTCATCTCGGTAGGCGCGCTCGACCTAATTGAATGCGGCCGGCAGCGGAAAGAAGGTCAGGCCTCACGAACCACATCCCGTTGTTCTATTTTATCGCCGCGCCTCGACGGCGGCGAGGCGACCATCTGTGGAACGCTTTTCTTCAAGCGAGAGGCTTAGTACGGCGATGACGCGCGCGCTGGGCGCCTCGAAGATGCCGCCGACGCCCTTCGGGAAAATTGCAGTAGAATAGAACCATTTCCAAAACAGCGGAGAATTTGACTGGAGGAGCACCTCATGGAAACGGCGACCAGCTTCCGTACATCGCGAATTCGCAGGCTCTGCAGTAGAGGTTCAACTTTACTCCTCGTAATCCCTACTGTGTCAATTCTGCCCTACTTGTCCACAGTCTTAAGAGGCGCAACAGTAGGGACAGTTTGGCCAGTTCGGGCGATACCGTTCGACATTTGTGACGCCAGTGACGCAAAACCGCCGAACGAATGCGTCGCGGCTGGCATCGGAGTGTTGACGGGAAAGAACGTTTACTTTACTAAAGAGGAAGCCTCGTTTATACGCCTAACAATTCAGGCGTTCTGCGATCAAGTTGGCGATATCGTCCGCCTCGTACCACGCCGATACAAAACCGCGGATGGTGTTCGAGAGCGCAGTGGCGGATACATTCTATTCGAGAAGGAACAAAACCTAGACCCAACAATCGGCGGTTACGCCGAGGGGGCTGGTTACACAGGTGATGAAAAACGCGGCATTTGGTTAGCAAAACAATCTTTTGATCGGTTGGCGCATACAATACTCCACGAAATTGGGCACATCCTTGGGTTTGAGCATGAGCAGATGCACCCTGAGCGAGATAGCTATATCCAATTGAACTGGCTCGATGCGTCGGCTGATCACGAACAGTATTTACGTTCCTGTTTTGAGAAGGATGAATCTCTTTGCGAAACTACCTCCAGCTTCTTTGGTCTGTTCCACCACAAAATCGTAATCAAATACGCAGGAGACTACGATTTCCGATCCGTCATGCATTATGCGCTGAATATCAAGCCAAGTAAGGACAGAGTTCAGGTAGAGATGACAGCAAACAAGAATGGGATCGCTCGTCTAATTGCTCAAGGCTTGGAAGGTATTCCGGTTAACCCTAAGGTTGGCCGGTTCTCCCTCTACAGCGATGACGACAAAGCCGCGATTACGAAACTATATTCCGAGAAACCGCTCACGACAGATGGCGAAGACCCTGGTGTTTGCCGCGCCAGAGATTGAGGAATGCCTCAAAAGCCCCAGGCTCGGAAGCCGGTCTTAAATCTGGATCGCCTCCGCCAACATTTCGACGTAGGTATTGGAGATCCACAGCCCGGACCAGAAATGGCATCCGGCATCTCGCGACGGTCGTTCATCGCAACGGGAAGCGTTGGGGCTCTATTCTCTAAAGCAGAATCGCTCGAGCAGATCCCGATTGGCGATCAAGTGATGTTTTCTCCGCTTCCGAACGGATGCATATTCCAACCGACGTCTGGCGCCCCCTGGATCATAGATCAGCGAGCTTTCGGTCCTGATTGTTCTCTCTCGTGGTGCGCCTCACAGGAAGAACTGGAACTTACCGTTCGCGACGGTTATTTCGCAGGCACCGACATAAGATCCGATCTACACCTGCGGGCTTCACGCCTATCGGGCAAATTTGAACTTTCGATGAAATTGGGCGGATTCGCCTCTCGCGGCGATCTCTTTCGTTGGTTGACCGGCCTAGAGCCACTCAGCAGGCACGTTACGCTCCCGCTGCTCGGGTTCGGATTGCAGGATCTCCGTCTTACAGCGGAAGGGCGAGCTGCCATGACTGCGGATCCGGGTTGGCGTCTGCATTTCGAAGGTGCTTCCGCTGCCGAAATTCAGATGGGCGAAGCAACCAGTGCTATCCGTGCTTGGAAGATCGAACCACGGACTTCTCAGCAGAGCTTGTTTCGTGAGGCACCGAAGCATTCTACTGTGGCGGTCGCGCACGCCGATGCGGACTGGAGTGGGTTGGCGGAAGCACTGGCACTTGGCGGTGCCGAAATGAAAGTGCGTCCTCATTTGACGAAGCTCGCAACAATCGAAACGTCCGGTCATGGATCGAATCGCATTGTCGCAGCATCATTAGAAGGCAACGCTCGTGCCATCGCAAGTCTCGTCCCGGACCGAAGGTTGCAAGACGACGGAGGCCGACCGATTTCAATATCCGTCAGCCGCTTCTGTATCGCTTCCACTCGGGGAATCTGCGGAAGTGAGACGGCAATCGCCGCGGAGTTCGATGACCGATGTGGATCTTTCAGCGTCAATGGGTGCCATGTGGAGATGGGTCGGCCGAACGCCATCTGCCTGGTCTCGCGTCAGGAAGGCGGCCCGACTCAAATGTCCGTCATGCCGCGCGTGTTGAGTGCGTCCATTCCGGTGTCAGGTGCTGTCAGCAAGCCAGTTGCGCAACCGTCCGGCATGCATCTACGATTCACAACGGCGAGCACCGCTGATACGTCCGGTCCCGACGACTGTGGATCGTGCCAATACGATCCTGCTGGACCTCAAGTTCGCTTGTCGGACGCGCTCCTCGTAATCACACGGCCAGAGGACAGGCTTGAATTCTCTGTTCTACTCCAGAACTTAGATGTCCATTCTAGCGTTTTCCATGGTACCTACCTCAAGGTTCGAAAACAGGGTCAACCCGCACGGCTAGCAATTGAATTTGCCGGCCAACACCTCGCCGAGCGGGCGTTCTTCAAATCCGCGCGGCCAAACGAATCTGAGCCTCCAACTCTACCTCCAGTGGAGTCCAGGTTGGCTTATCCATCGCGCATCGTCCTTGAGTTGCGGCCAAACCAGGACCGTATCCCCTTAACCATAGAGAATTTACTCGCTTGGCGGACGTATGACACGGTTCGCGTCCCGCAAGTGCGAAACCGTGATGACATCCAAGAGCCTGACACTTTTGTTACTTCGATTGAAATACCATACCGGCTATTTATCTCTCCCGACGTGCCGCATCAGTGGAGGCACACCGCAAACCTTCCTGATCGGCGTGATCGCGTAGAACTCTGGCATACGCGACTACTCGGGCGCCAGAACCCTGCTTATCCGAATGGACCGCGATACCTGCCCGCCAATATCCGTGCTGTCTGGAGCCCCGACTACAAGGAGCCGGCGGGAGCGCCGGACCCAGCGGCGCTCGTCCCGTTCCGGAACTCCCTAACCCGCCAAGATCGGGGACAACTGGTCTCGTTGACGCACGAGCAAGGGCGCAACCCGTCGCCAGCAATGGCCCGGTTCCTGGCACTGTCTAGCCTTGGAGCGTCGTTCGACATCGAAGGCACGTGGCCGTACCAATGCTCCACCTCCGACATTTCCCTGATGCGATGGCTGCACCAAGCGGAGTTGGGGCAAGACGGAAAGGTTATTACCGAACGCCGAGGGTACCTGTATCCGACGCAACACAGGTGCCGCTTTATCACAGTCACGGAACGAGAACTCGATCCTGTGCCCGGAGCAGGCGATCCAAACGCTTATGGTGCCTATCTGAGACAGAGTTATTACATTGTCATCAAAGAGCCAACGGTTACATATACTCAACGTCCAGATGCGTGGCGCGTTCCATTTCGCTCGATACTGGTGGACATAGCAAGTACACCTCCTCTTGACGATCCGCGGGGCATACCCAGGAGGACCGCAGCGGGATTTTGGGGCACTCAAGCTTTCTGGCCATCAGTGGCCGGGGGCTTATATGAATTTCCGCTGATCGGCACGGATTGGGAAGGTCGCCAATGCAAATTCTCAGCCCCTCTTGTGTTTATCGAGTTCGCAGCAGTCGCGGGCGCCGACAATTTCATCCGGCCCACAGATCTTTACCTGACCAAACTAGCTGATGTAACTGCAGCGTACCGTGCGGCGACCGCACTCAACGTCCGTCCGATGCACGGGGACGAAATCTCCACTGCACCCACTCGCGTACCTGGCGACACGCGCGTTGAGGTGCAGCATCTTCAATTCGACGCAGTATCGGATAGGCAACCGATTTGCCCCGAAGACGCTCCGCAGTTCAAGCTAGTGTCGCCTGCCCTGGAAGCCCGAATTCCATCCCTGCGCCACATCATTGAGGATTCGGAGAATATCGCGTGGTTTCAGCCACGCGACCTGACCACATCTCGCGCCGAGCTGTTCTTGGATGGCTGTGCATCGCCCACCGGCCAAATAAAGCTCATCAGGGTGGGTTTTTCAGGCCAAACCGAGAAGTCGGGCGGTATCGCTGCCCCGAGTATGACGGTCGGCTCTCTGTCCAGACTGTACGGTCCTTATGGCCGGGCCGCGGCGTCTGCGAACTTGGCAGCTGCGGACCTAGCCGCGCCATTAAATGGGGATGTCTTTAATCCGGCGACTTTTTTCGACTTAGACGCAACCATTGCAGGTTGCGTCAAATTGAGCGATATTCTCCCTACATTGCCCATCGGGAAAGCGGGCGTCCCCGGGATACTTTCAACTCTTGTGAGGCAGGCCGATGGTGATACGTTTCTCCGCCAGTCTATAAAGTGGGAGACCACCGGGATCAATGACTGGCCCGCTTCTCAGCCTATTTTTCGCACACAACAGGGCTCACGCGATCTCGTGCCTGACCGCGATAACCCGACGTCGTTGTTCATTTCCGGGATAATTACCGTCACTGCGGGCGGCGGTGCGCCGGTGATCACAATGCACGCGGCGCTCAACAATTTCTCAATCGAACTTCTCTTCCTTGGAGTCGGAGTACGGATGAAATGCCGCGCGTTCACGCTCGACGTGGACGGCACGGGCAAAACTCGGTTCAACGTAGATATCGCCGATGTCGAGTTGCTCGGCGAAATGATGGCTTTCGTCCGCGCTTTGGAGAAGTTCCTCGGCAGTCTCTTGGGAGATATCGGCGTCCGGATAGAGATTTCTGGGACAGGAGTACTCGTTATCCTTCCGTCGTTCAACGTTCCAGCCCTGAATCTTGGCGTTTTCTCTCTGCAAAACCTGAGCATCCGCAACTCGGTAGCGCTTTCATTTCGGTCTGAGCCGATCGACTTTCGGTTTGATTTTTCTGATCCGGTAAGTCCGTTTGTGGTTGCAATCGGCCTGTGGGCTGGGGCTGGCTCCGTGAGCATTCGCGCGGATGGTAGGAGGCTCACTTCCTTTAGTTTCTCGATCTCGTATGGAGCGACAGTGAGTCTCAATCTGATCATCGCTTCGGGTCGGGCTACGGTGCTTGGCGGCTTCTCGTACACCTCCACATTGAAACGGCGCGATGACGGAGTGGAATCCACAGAAATCGATTACGTATTCTTTGTCCGCGTCTATGGCTCGGTTACAGCATTAGGTTTCATATCTGTGGGTGTCGATTTTTATCTCGGTTTGAGAATACACGAGGGCAGTCCCTCGTACAGCGAAGGCTTGGTAGAGGTGACGTACAGCGTATCGATTGGTTTTTTCCACAAGAGCTTCACGTTGAGATACAGTCGTCGTTTCAGCGGGTCAGGAGGCTCCGCTCGGTTGGATAACGGTCAACAAGCATTGTTTCTAGCCGCCGGAATGAGGGAAATCGCGGGAAGGGTGGATGCGGCGACGGGCGTGTATGCACCGCAGAACTTAACCGAGTGCATGGACTACGAGAGCTGGAAAACATACCGCCGCGCATTCGCGCGTTAATTGCTATGGCACATCAGATCATCTGGACCACGATTCCTTCCGGCGTCCGCGGAAACCGCGCGAGTCTCAGCGTTGTTGTTTCTCCCCATTTGGAGGTCGTGGCCGGGGGCGCAAAACTGAGTGCTTTCGCGGGATTCAACCCCTGGCCCTCGTCCCTCGCGAATCTGAGATTCACGTTAAAGATCCGTGCGCTGCAACCGCCGCCCCCGGGCGTGAATGATCCTGACATCGTGTCGACCGAGGTTAGCCCAGTGGAAGAGCCCGCGAGGTTGAACCCGGACATCTGGCGCACGATTTTCGATCCGGACACACAGGTAAATCCGTACAACTCAGGGCCCGCGGGCGGCCAGACTGTTTCGTATCACGCGGCCTCAGTGGAAACGGCGCTCCGCACTGCATCTCTCTTCGAAATGAAGCTTGTTCGCCGCTTGGCCAGCTTATCCAACAACCCAATGGTCGAGCGACTCACGGCGTTGAGTCCTCGAGGAGCGCTCGCGGAATCCAACGACCCGCTCATAACGGCATTCCATGCTTTGGAGTCTTTCCACGCAAAGCCGGATGTTCGGGTCATCGAGTTGGCTGCGAGGGGAGCACAGGAGCAGGCGCTCGACTTTCATGAGGCCCTGAGTGCGCTGCGAGAGCATAGCACGCTTATGCGCGACTTGGGATTGCTGTTCCACTTCGAAATCGACACAGGCTTGCTACAAAATGTCGCACAATCTGGGCGGGTGAAACTTGTCGCAAACGGTGTCACGGTGGCTGGCGCGATTATGGTCACGCCGTGGACGGCCTTCGATTTTATTCCATCCGTCGGCGCGAGCGGGCTCGGCATTTTTCATCCGCGGCGTTCCGACGGAGCCCGCGGACCCGATTGGGGAGGTTTCCGCGCAATGGACGGCGCGACAGTCAAGCTGATTCACGCAGATGTCGATTCCTTGGGATTATCGCTCGCGGCGACTGGGCGACAGTTGGCAGAGAGCCGAATGGCCGCACCCAGCGATTTTACGAATACGCCCGATCCGCCGCGGGGTACTCCGGCGCTGCGCGGCGTCGGCATTGCGGCGATTGATCTTCCGGCTCCTAACGAATTGGTGGCTACGCCACCTGAGTTACCGGTCGCACGTGAGATGGCGCGCGGCATTGCCACCCAGGGGCGGCTTTCGGCGTTGGTCGCTGCCACGCCCAGTGCCGCCAATGAAACCGTGCTGCATGCCGATGACGGATTAGTCCGTGCTTACCGGATCAGCGTTCGAGAGGCCGGTACGGAGAATTGGCGCTCCCTGTGCGAGCGAAGTGTCGTATTCAAGTACATCGGCGGCCCCTTAAATGGCACCTCGGCTACGGTAACTGATGAAGGCGAAACAGCCCGAGTGACCGCCCAACAGGTCAAGAACGGAACCCCCGTGGCGATGGTGTCCCCCTATCTGTGGCTCTGGGATGGGTGGAGCCTGGCAGTGCCACGACCGTCCCATCCCATCGCGGATGACGGGCGGACCATCGATACCGACCAGCGCTCGGCAAGCCAACGCAATGTTTTGATCTCGGCGTCAGTGCCCGACGGTTCACTTACCAAGAAACGTTTCGGGCACCGGTACGCCTTTTTTACTCGGACTGTGGACTTGGCCGGAAAGTCGTGGACCGTCGAGGAAGGCCTTCGACTTGAGGAAGGCCTTCGACTTGTTACCGCGCTGGCTGCACCAACGCTGATAACGGAAACATCAAATCTCAGGCTGGATCCCGTGGGATCCCCGGTTGTGGTACCGGCGCACCCCTGGACAAACGGCGAGAAGGGAACGACGTTTGTGATTCGCACGCTCGATCACTCGCAGATCACGGAATCCACACGCCATATCGCACCTCCGCGCGTTCCCTTTCAGATGGCCGACGAGCATGGCCTGCTGGATGGCCAATCCGACCGTCGAGCTTATGACATGCTCAGCAAAACACAGGGCCAGTTTCCCGACGATGCCAACAACCTGAAATCGTTGCGGGCACTCCAGATGGGAGGAGGACGACTGAGGGTTCCATATCTTCCCGATCCGATGGCGAACGGCGCGACTCTTTTCGACGTGGCCGCCGTGGCATCGGCCAAAACAGTAGCGTTTCACGCGAGTCTGGACGAACCCGACAGACGCGAGTTCGCTCAGACATTCCGACTGTCCCTGCATGCGGCTGAGGCGGGGGAATCACCATCGGTTGAACAGCGGCGGAACGAGTTGATAGTTCGGCTCTCGCCGGGGCGGCAGATCACGGGTAAGCTGGCATGCGTTGTGACGGCCGAGCACGCGCGTTTATTCTGGCCGTTTGCGTCCGGGAACCACGCGGAAGCGTTTACTCTAGCTGGGATGACGCCGCCGCGCTCTCTGAGCGAGCAGTTGGAACCGGCTTTGGTGAATGCATTCACAGCCGGCACAGAGGAAGTGCTCACTCCTTCACGTGAAGTGGTGTTCGTCCACGCTACGCAGCGTCCGATAGCGGCGCCGGTTTTTGGGACACCCGCGGTAACTCGCCAGTTAGGAAGCGCGACAGGGATCTTTATCGATCCCGCCTTCACGATTGATATCCCCAGCACTGGAAGGCTGGAGATGGAGTGCATCTGGGAGGATATTACGGATGTTCCCGGAGCACCCGCCTGGAAAAAGGTTCAAAATTCCGCGAAGGCTTTTTCCTATGACCTCGCCGCGGATGACCGCACCCCTTTGGATCCCGAGAGTCTGAAAGCCACCTCCACGATCCGGGGAACCACTCCGCTAAGAGACGGACGGCGTCAGCAGACCGCGCGGCGCCAGTCGCCGACAGCCCATTCTCTCGGAGATGGTCGATATCACTTAGTGAAATATCGGGCCACTGCAATCACACGCTTTAGCGAGTTTCTGCCACCTGAAATTCGCACAGAGCCAGGAGCGCTGAGTCGTGTGACGATGTCGAACGCCATTGCAGTGCTCAATACCGCCCCGCCACAGGCGCCGTTGCTTGATTATATCGTCCCGGTCTTCAGCGCGGGCGAAAAGGTTGAAAAGCATACCCATCAGTTTGCGGGTGGATACCTTCGCGTTTATTTGAAGCGGCCTTGGTTCTCCTCGGGAAATGACGAGAAGCTATGTCTGATTGTCTATCCCTCCGATGTAAGTACTGTTGTACCGGCGCTAGAACAGTTCGTGACACGATGGGGCTTCAACCCTCGCAAGCTCGGAGCGCGGACGGGTGCGCGAGTCTTGCTCGAAGACTTTCGCGATTCCCAAAACGTACCTTCCGCAACCGTGACTTTGAACGCCAGTGCAGCAACCGAATCCGGTCCGACCGGTGGTGCACCGCGGGGTCCATTGACAGCCACTGTCGGCCTGGCCGTCTATAACGTCGAGCTCGACGGAGAGAATGACCGCTTGTACGCGGACATAGCAATCGATCCTGGTCGCGCTTTTTTCCCCATGGTTCGTCTTGCGCTTGCGAGATATCAGCCCCACTCCGTCGACGGCGCGCATCTCTCCCCAGTCCTTATCACGCAATTCACACAATTGACGCCGAGTCGCTCTGTAACTGTCCGTCACGTTTCCGGCGGTGAGCGTGCGATTACGGTAGCCGGGTCTAGTTATGTCGATGTTCAGTTCGGCCACATAACGAGCGTTTTCGAGGCTCACGTGGAACATCGGACCCGACTAGCAGGAGGTAAGTTTGCTTGGCTCTACGAACCGAACTCACTCGTCACGCTAAAAGCAGAGCGCCGGGGTTCTACGGAGTTCACTTGGTCCGGAAACGTCAAATCCTCGTTCGAGTTGCTTGAAGAGAAGCGCATTGTCCTTGAAGAATACGAGGAGTTCCCTGCCGATTCTCCAGATCGGAAGTTGCAGGCGCCTTCGGCACCCGCTAACACAACTGTTCGTCGGCGTATGATCTTCGCGGCAGTTGTCTAAAGGCGTCAACAATGTGCTCCAACGACAGTGCGCTTCACAACTGCCGCAGTTCACGCTTGTCGCCTTTAGTTAGTACTATTGCTGATTGTGTAGCCGGAACATTTGGATCTATCGTCGGGTCGCTCGTGAACTCTGCTCAACTCAAGTTGACGGGAAACGCCCTAGGCCGCGGATGTGCGCTCTCACTGGTTTCGGGTGTGTGGTCGCCAAACCGGAAGCTGCGCCGGATTACTCCCGGCTTCGATCCGCTGATGCACGCTGCAACTGCCACTTGGCCGTCTCGTCCGAGTTGGATAAGTGCCTTCGTGGGACCGGCTGCGCTCCGATCTGACGGTCGCCTGCACGGAAGTTGGGAATCGACTCTTGATACCGCTACCGCTGTCCGACAACGCGAGTCCAAAGCTGATGCAGCTAGAACTCTCCTAGGCTTCCCGCCGCACGTCACCAGCCTTCTTATCCTCCCTCAGCCCAACGAATCGGGAGTGCCGCAGATGGTCGTCAGGCGTCCACTCGACGTACTCAAATCGGCCCACCAACTGGGGTTTCAACCACCTGCATTCCTTCATCTTCTCGGCGGTTAGGCCTTGTCCCCACCGACCACTCCTGGCCTCCGGAAGGTTCACGAAGGGGCAATCGGCTAGTTCGAGTCCCCGGAACCGTCTATACAGTTGCTCTCTCGATGCCGGCGTAAAGCCATTGCGCGTCCTTGCAACATAGATGAGATCGATGCCACGGTAGTAGCCAAAGACCAAGGCGTCGAAATTCTTGGCGCTAGGTGTATATCCTGCGATCACGAACTCCTGCCCCTGATTGAGCCGCATCTTCTGCCATGCGCCAGAGCGCTGGCCGGGTTCGTAGAGGCTGTCCAGTCGCTTCGCCACCAGTCCTTCTAGTCCCTGGGCGCGTACTGAATCAATCAGGTGTGGGAGGCCGGCATTCAATTCGGGAGAGTGGCGAATGGGCTCGCTCAGTTTTGGAAGAACACGCTGCCGCAGCAATTCCCGTCTCACGGAAAGCGGTTCCGACATTATGTTCCGGCCGCCAAGGACCAGAACGTCAAAAACGTAATAGAATATCGGTGCTTTCGCAGATCCATAATTCTGCAGCGTGTTGAAAGATGGCCGCCCGGATTCGTCCAGGGCCACTACCTCGCCGTCAACGACCGTCTCATCTGGCAGCGCCCCAAGCGCCTGTACGACGGCGGGATATCGGAGGTTGAAGTCATTGTCGTTTCGGGATCGGAGGTGCACCTTGCCGCCAGTCTTGATGGCCAATGCCCTGTAGCCGTCCAGCTTCAGTTCGTATGCCCACTTGCTTCCCTCTGGCAGTCGCTCAGTTTGGAGAAGCAACATGGGCTTGACGAAGGCGGCTTTTATCTTCGATTCCGGCACGGCTGTAGTTTAAAGCTTGGCGTCTCTCCAATGCCAGTTTGGGAGCGGTGCCTTCCGGAGGTTGCCGCACCCAGCATTGTAATCAACTGATTTGAGGCTTTGCACCCAGGCGAGGGCCCATCGTCAGATCAGAAATGGAAGCATACAGTGGCATTCACTCTATGTTTCAAGTCGCACCACCACCCACCCAACAACTAAACGAGAGGAGTTTTCGCGTGTCCCGCTTCAACGCCAAAGTTCGCTGCAACTACTACCCTCTGCCTCTCAGAGAAGCGGAAAGAATCCGCAACCTCTTGCGGTTCCCGCTCGACGAGCAGTTTTCGGCCTTGGATCCTTGCGTTGGAGACGGCGCGGCGTTCGCCGCGATTACCAGAGATTCCAGCGCAAGACGCTACGGAATTGAATTGGATGCCTATCGCGCGGAACAAGCCGGGCCCTCATTGACCAAGATTGTTCAAGGAAACTGTCTGGAAACCCATTGCGCCGTCGAGTCGTTTTCGCTCTGCTTTTGCAATCCCCCGTATGACTGGGCGCTCGCAGGTAGCCCTCGGGAACGACTTGAGACGGTGTTCTTGAATCACATCTTCCGGTGGCTGATCCCCGGTGGGGTTCTCCTTCTGGTGATTCCAGCCGAGCGCGCAAACGACTGCGCGCAGATCCTCGCTTCCCACTTCAAACGTGCGCGGGTGTTTCGCCTGTCCGATCCGGAGTCGGTTCGGTATCGCCAGGTCCTCATTGCCGCCGTTCGGCGGACGCGCCGTGAACGCGAACAACTTCGTGACCGCGAGATCAGCGAGTGCCGTTATCGATTCACCACGCTCGGACGCGAGTACGAGAGCTTGCCGGAGCTGGCAGACTCGTGCGACGACCCATACGTCGTGCCGACGAGTGGAGCGGCAGCGCTGACGTTCAAGGGCCTGCCTCTCGATGAATTGGAGGATCTCGTTGCGACCTCGCCGGCCTACCGGCAAACCACGCGAATTCTCGCTCCGGAACCAACCGTTATCGGAGGAAGGCCCCTCACACCGCTGCACGCAGGCCAAGTTGGCCTGGTCGCTTGCTCTGGTCTCATCAACGGAATTTTTGGCTCGGGCGAAGAGCGCCACATCGCGGCGTGGAAGAGCAAGAAGGTTACGACGAAACTCACCGAGGAAGAGGAGGATGGCACAACCGTCATCCGCGAGCGGGAACGTTTTGTCCAGGAGCTTTCCGTCGTCTTCGCGACCGGGGAAACGGGCACGCTTGAATAGCGGGTTTGACAGTTACCCTCGCGCTCGTCTTTGAAAGGAGTCCGCCGATGAAGAACGCACACGAACGCTTTGGCTGGTTGGAGTTTGAAAAGCAGCTGAAAGACACGAGAACGCGACTCCGCGTTGCGCTAGACCGGTTCATCAGCGAACCTTCCGAGAATAAGGAAGCCTCGGGTACTTGCCATCTCGTTTCAGTGTTCGGGAACGACGTCGATATCGGCGCCATCTGGGCGGGACTTGCAGGCCAGGAGTGGGTGACCGTTTCCGGCCCAGACCTCGCTCAACGAAGGGTGACGCTGGGAAAGGATCCACGGGTCTTCCGCGGCACCATAGCCGTGGCCGGACGGAGCCGCAGCGTGCGTCACCTGATCGCCCTCTCCGCTCAGGTAGCCGATGAAAGCGATGTCGGACGGATCATCTTGTCTGATGACGATCCAGAGTTTGTCCTGTACCGGATTTCGCAACGGCTCGGCCTGCCGGTTCATCCTTCCTGGGCGAGTTGGTTTTGGAGCATGCTTCAACAAAAACAACGTATTCAGCCGTTGGATGGTCTCGGCTACCGGCCAATCGCCGTCGTCGGAAGCAAAGAGGAGTTTTTGGAGTGGATCGGGGAGGCCGTGAAAGACAAGACAATCGAGATTCCTGATGTCGGCGGCTCGATTCCTTGGCAGTCGTTCAGTGCGGCCCGACTCAACTGACAGCCCCGTTCTTGAGCCCCAACAACTCGCGTACGCGCTCCCGTCGCAGCATCTCCATAGGGCTTTTCACCGTTCCGGTTTGTGCCCACTGTTCCACCCGTTGTAGGCGAACTCTGTGCTCGACCGGCAGCGGAAAGACCGCGATGCGCAACTCCGTGCCCGCCACGGGCAACTCATCAATCAAGGCACCTTCCCGGAACGCACGTATAGCAGCCGCAGCGGCCTCAAACAACGAGTCGGCTGTGACCTCCACGGCGTGCTCGATGTTTCTGGAATCCTGGTAGCTGACGCGGCAGCGGGTCCCGACCACGCCTCAAAGTATACCAATGTTCGCCATTTGTTCGCCTCGAAAAGATCCACCACGGAAGGAGAGAAATCCCACAATGAGTATCCCTTCAACCATCGCAGAATATTTGAGCTGCTTCTCGCAGGAATTGGGAGACCGCATTCTGCAAATTTACCCAGCGCTTCAGGCTCCCCAGGATCCCGTGTCGGAGCGCTTCAAGACGTTGTTGCGAAGCCCCTTCGCAGCTCAACGTCTGGCGGTGATGGGCATCGTGAAGCGCTGGCATCGTGCCAAGGCCGCTGCAGTCATTGTGATTTAAAGCATAAATTGGCCGCAGCGGCCACGTTATGGTTCAAACTAGGCGCGGCCATTTTATGGTTCACGGTTACGCCGATGGGTGTCCACTCCACAACCCAGGAGTCAGGCCTGAAACCCTTATATAATGTGTACAGGTGTGTACACAACAAAAAAGGTATCTATGGAACTCGTGAAGGTCGGCATCCGGGAATTTCGGGAAAGACTCGCAGCCTACTTGCTGGAGAGCGACACACCGGTTGCTATTACCCGACACGGCGATACCGTTGGCTACTTCATTCCGGCACGGCGGAAGCGCGTCGCCACAGAACGGGCGGCGTTGAAGAAAGCGGCCGCACAGCTCGATGCCATCCTGGCTGCCAAAGGCATTACGGAAGACGAGCTAGCTGCTGAATTCAAACGCCAGCGCGCCAGCAAACATCGATGAGCTCCAGCAAGGGGCTCGTGCTGGACGCGAACATCTTAATTCGTGCCGTTCTTGGAAAGCGCGTTCGGTCTCTGCTTGAGAAGTATGAAGACTCGGTGGAGTTTTACGCTCCGGATTTGTGCTTTGAGCAAGCGAGAGAGTACTTACCTGCGATACTGGAGGGCCGGGGCGTTGACGCGCATTCCGGCCTGGCCGTTCTGAATGAAATCAGGTTACTGGTTCAGCCAGTAGATCGCGAGCTGTATCAAGAACACGAGCAAGTCGCGCAGGAGCGGATGAGCGCTCGCGATATCGAGGACTGGCCCGTAGTAGCCGTTGCGATTTTGCTCGGCATTCCGATCTGGACGGAAGATCAAGACTTCTTTGGGAGCGGCGTCGCCACGTGGACGACCGATCGTGTCGAATTGTATTTACAGAGTCGGTAAAACGGCTACACGAACCTTCCCAGTTCGTTCCGCTGGCGCATTATGGGGCCAAAACTCGACATTGCTTCATCGACTGCCGTGCGAATGAGAGGGAAATACCGTGTCGAGCCGGGCCGAAGCTCGGATCTCACACGGGGCAGAGACGGATAGATTCCTTTTTTCTGCAGATCGCAAACGATCCGGATGACTTCCTCGTGCAGGTCACGCGCCCTATCCGCGCGGGCTCTACGGGCGCGTTCAGCCGACCGCCGGACCAGTTCTTTATTGTCCTCTGGGAAATTCACTTGAAAATATGATTGAGAGAAGCCGAAGTGGCAGCAAACTGAACTCACTGTGGGAGCGGGTTCCGCCGCCACCCACTCGCGGATTGAAAGACGGAGCTTGTCCCGTTGTTCCTCAAACCAGGAGCGTCGCCATCCTTTATATAAGGCGCACTGCGCCGGAAATGTCTTGACGACGACGAATTCAACCGTGTACCCGAGACGGCGTCCAATCGCCCGGAGACTGGGCGGAGGGATTTCCGTACGAGCAGTCTCGATCGCAACCCGCATCCCCTCTCTTTTCCGCAAGACTTGCTGCTTTCGTTTTGCGGTAATGGCACGGCAGAGGTCGGAGAATCGCTCCCTGATGGCGCCAGACCCTTTGTATCCCAGCCTGGAAGCGATCTCGTTAAGCGATAACGGATCCTGCTCGGCCAGATGGTCGCGCAGAATGCCTTCGAGGTGCTGACCTTGGGACCTCGGGTATAGTTGTGTGGCCGGTCTCACGGTTATAGCGGAATCGCGACGACGCCTGGCAATCTGCTTGCAAAGTTCGGGCTCCCGTGACCAGAGCGTTTGTGGGCGACGGAATTTCAAACGACGGGAGATTTCGGCGACACTTCGAGGTGGATTCTCACTCAGAGATGCAACGAGGACCGCGCGAAGTTCACTTCGCTCCATGGCAGGCTGTGAACAATACTTGGTTCCCAGATTCTCAAGATCTCCTGGAAGTCGCACTGGCCCTCGCCATTTGGCCGGAATGCTCTGAAAAAGAGTGATCAACGGGAGCTTGAGGCGATAGCTCAGGCGACACAGGTGATCGAGTGTTGGTTTGCCTTCACCGGTAGCCCAGAGTCGGAGGGCGCAGGGAGACGCGCCAGCAATCATCGACAGATACTCCCTGGTGGCGCCTTCTGTCTGGTTTAAGCACCTATATAGGTTGTCATGTAGCGCCGCCGCCATATCCCATTGCTGGAGATTGTGCAATTCCGCCAGTAGTTGCCCAATGCCTTCGGCCACCCAGAGCTTGAACGGTTGCTCCTCTGGCGAAGCAGTGATCGTCGGCACCTCCATAGCCCCGAGCAGCGATTCCAAACAGATGGAACACTGGCCAGGACGCGCTCTTGCTCGGAGTGGCGCAAACCGGGAATGGCAATGTGGACAGCGGTCGCCCAGCAGACACTTGTGAATAGGACACATCGTGACAGCCTGAAGGGCCCAAAGAAGCGGAGTGTACAGTGGCACTCCCGCGATGCGCCATTGCTCCAGACAGCTTGGGCACCATGCCTCGGTGGTTCGAAACGTGCCGGGCTGTGCGATACACCCTTCGAGAGCCGATAACGTAAGCCGACACAAATCGCGTCGTTGTGTTGCGACTTCGAGAGCCCGCAGGAGAGGGTTTGAAACCTTCCCGAGGCCGTTGGCTGGGTAGGCGTACCGCAGAGTGGAACGGGAAATCCGGCACGGGCGTGGCGGCGAGAGGATATGTATGATCAGCCGCCACACGGATACCACATGGGCTTCGGCCAGTCTGATCACGTAAGTGCCGAGGCTCTCAACGAGCGGAGTCCCCAGCCCACGTGGGTTGAGTGCGTAAAGTGGGCTCGGCTGGAGGGCTGATTCCGCTAAATCCCATCGATCGAAATTAGAGAGTCTGGTCCGAGTCATGAGCTTCTGCCACCCCGACAATGTCTCTCTTCGGGTGCCGGTGCCCTGGGTACCTCTGCTTCGGGTGATCTCCTTTTGGTGTTGCTGGCTTCTCTGAGCCGTGTGTGGGCTCTGGAAATCCAAGCCGCAGCCGGAGTTGCCCGAGCGCGTCGGCATCCTCATGGAGCTGAGATTCGCCGCGAGTGGCCTCCTCAATTAACCTGCCGCATTGCGATACCGACAACGCGTGCTTCTCCAGGTACTTGAGTGTCAGAGTCGGCGCGGATGCTCGCACCGCGGTGGCGAGCGCTCTTACCAGCCAATCTTTCAGAATGCCGACGCAACCGATGCTGCGTTCGTAGAGGTACTCCCACGAGTTGACCAGGTCCGGTTGCTGCAGCAATGGCATCTGGGCAGCGAATGTTTGAAGGATCCTTGCGAACGTCCGGCGGCCTGAAGCCTTCGCCACGTCATAGCGCGGAAAATGGATATCGATGCTTCTGCGGCTTAATTGACCGCTGAGATTTCTGGCGCGGAGTAGCTCATAGGTGCCGCACAGGACATGGGCAGTATTGGATCGATTGGCAAGCGACTTCAAAACGTTCAACTGATCTTCGATTCTGCGGCCGGAAGCGAGGGCGAAAAGATGCTGGGCTTCATCAATCAGAACTGCCTTGGGCCGCCGGTAGCGCAGAGCTTGTTCGACGGCGTAGTGGTAGTCGGCTGTGAGTCCTCGATCATTCGGATAGGGCGCTATCAACTGTACGCCCCGATCTATGGGACCGAAGCGCCGCTTGTAATCGATGAGCGGCTCATTCATCGCGTGAAGCATCCGCTTGAAATGAGCCCGCCAGCTGAAGCTGCGAGATTCGGGCGGAGTAGCCTCGACGACTACGACTGGCAAGTGCCCGGGATCTGCCTCAGCGTCCGGCGCGGCGTTAGCGCTGAGCAGCTGCCGGACTTTTGACAATAAGGTCGACTTCCCCACTCCGGTGGGCCCGAAAACAATGATGATGGAGTTCGGGGCCGATTCCGTGATGGCCTCCATCAGTCGGTCCTTGGCTTCGACCAATAACGGATGAGCGACTGCGAAATCCCTGAATTGTTGAATGCGCGCCGATGGGAGTTGTGACAGAAGATTGTGGGAAGAGACCGGCTCCGCGCTCATCAGAAACTCTCAAATACCTGCCCATCACTAACAATGGGATCAGAAACCAGCGTTTCGCCAGCCGGAGGCTGAATCTCCAATGGGCTCGAATCAGGTTGCCGGGTTCGTTCTCTCGTTTGTTGGCTCTCCCGTGCACGTAACCGCTGCAGCAACACTGATTCCTGCAAAGTCGCTGATTGAAGGGCCTGTGCCAGCTTGCTCGCCGTGATCTGGTACTGGCGGCCGCGCTCCCGATTTTGGGCGCGTAGCTGCTTGGAGGCGATCAAGAGTTCCTTCTGTGATCGTCCTTGAAAGATGCGATAGTGATCCGAGTGGCATTCGACCCATCGGCGGCCGATGAAAGCATAAGCTGTACCCAGGTCGAAAGGATCAAAGCGTACCGGAACCTGTTGGCGCTGAATGCTTGGATCATCCATCACATCAGCCCAGTAATAGATGTAGTTGATCTTGACGCCGTGGCCCGGCGACACCAGAGCCGTCCCTCTGGGCGTGCTTGGCAGAGTGGCGATCATGAATTCGTGATCGTAGAGGATGAGCCGCTGAAGGCGTGATCCGGTGTTCTGGAAACCGCGGTCATAGGCGTCTCGGGGGCTCTCTCCCAGAGATGGATGGATGTTCGTGTCATAGATGTCGTAAAGATAATGGCAAAGCTGGTCCACAAACGGGCCCAATGGCCATACGGCTAGCTCCTTCGGATTGACCGACTTCGTTACCTGGCGGACGTTACGGGTGATTTGGGTGTTGCCGAGGAAGTTGTAAACGAATTGAGTGTTCGTTGTGCCGAACAATCGCTCCACTACGGACCCGAACCGGGCCTTAGCCGGTGGCCGGGTTTTCTTGATACATTCGTAGCGCGCCAGCAGCGCTTCAAAATATGTGCCCCGGAATTCAGGGCCGCCATCAACCACCAGACATTGCGGCAGCCGATTACGGCGGCGAACACACTCGCGCAGCACCATCATGCAGGAACGATAGCTAGGTTCCTCGAAATCCACGTGAACGGCCAGGGCGCGGCGGGAAAAGGCATCCATCATCAATGTCAGCCAAGGCCGTCCGAGCACGTGCTTACCGGAAGAGTCGGTCAATTCGATATCCAATTGCGTGTGATCGATGTGGCAGATCTCGAACGGGCGGTCGCCATGACGCGGTGTTTTCACCTCCAATTCCATGTAGAAGGGCGCATGCTGATAGGCAGCACGGGGCCCCTGCCTCATCAAAGTCTGTTTGATTCGATTCCTGTGGCGCACTGCGACACAAAAGCTGTGGTAACTGGGCGTTACAAGACCCTGCCGGTCGGTGGTCTCTTTTAGAATCGCCCAGCATGCAATCTTGGTCTTCTGTTTGACCGTTTCGTATTCGTTTTCGATTACTTCATTCATGACTCGCAGTGCTTCTTCAGAGAGCCGCCGCGTAGAATTTCCGCGACGTTTGGTTCGCGGCAAGAGCCCGAGGTACCCGGCGCCGAATTGGGACTCAGCGGCGCGATATCGCGAGATCACCGGCGTAGTGTTCGTGACGGGACCGGCTGCTCCCCAAAATGGGACTCTCCCGACAGGTGTGGTCGAACAATCGCAACTCGGTTGTTAGCGACTCTTAGATCTTCTTCGCTAGCTTGTATTAGCTCATCAGAGATCCTCTGGCATGCGTCATGTTCGCGATCGGCATCGGACTGCCTGATGCGGCCTTCGCGAAGCAGAGATTCAATGGCGGTTTCCGAGAGTTCCAACACAGCTCCGTCCTCAGCCAACAACGCGATCTTCGAATCCCCAACGTTGGCTACAGTCCAAGCGCGGCCGTCCCAGGTAACTGTCGCGCTGGCATGCAGCGTCTGAAACGGCGACCGTGAATTCCCGGCTGGTGGACCGGCGGGCGCCATCTTTGAGCCGAGCGCCGCTGCCCGGTCGGGGAATACTCGGACCGCGGCCGGATCAGTCAGCGGCTCTGCACAAAAATCGACGTACACGTGCCCTGCGGCGATCAGAAGGTAAATATCATCCGCTGTGGTAAAACTCGCAGTCTCTTGCAACAAGTCGGCCAACGATGTCGCTGGCCGAGCGCATACGCAAGCGAGAACCCGTGCTCGGGTCTCGGCCGAGATCGCGTCGACATCAGAACGTATATAGTCCTGGAGAAACTGGATATTGCGCTGATAGCGCCAGTGGATCTCCCTGGAAGAGCGAACGCGATAGTAGAGCCCTAACTGAGCCGCATAGGCCTCACCCGGAGGGCAGCGCCAGCACCCAGATTCCTGCCGGTAACGGTTGGGACTCGCTTGGGCCAGGCGGTTTAAGTCCTGTTCCGTTTTCCACTCTTCCCATCCGGTGCTGTCCTGCCGCAGCACGAAGAAATCCGGGGTGTGGCGAACAACCAGACGCCGCTCGTTTTCACTCTTGTAATCCAACATGATTGACGGCGGCTGATCATAGAACTCCAGCGTGACAGGATCATGCTCCATTTCGTAGACAGCCGCCAATTCCACTCTGTGACTTTCAAACTGGATTGTCTTGCCCATCTTCCGACTGGGATAGAGTTCACTCACGTTTGAGCGCCCACCGCCAACACGGCGTGTCGGCTCCGAAGATCGCACCTGATCGATGATCTTTCTCGCCCGCTCGTTAAGATTCAGGCGCTGGTACCAGGCTGCGAGGTCATTTTCGTTGAGCATCGCGCTTCCGTCTCGCTCCGCTTCGAATTCCGTTCTGACCACTTTTACGCAGTCCGCACTAAATTCGTTCAACGCAATTCCCAGTTCTTACGAGGTGCAGCCGGTTGCGAAAGATCATCAAGCGCTCCCTCCCAACCGTGAAGAGGATCACACCATGCCAGTTCCCAAATCGATACACGAATATTTGCGAACGTTCGCCAACGAACTGGGCGGACGAATCGTACAAAGCTATCCGGCGCTTCAAGCGGCGGATGATACTCTATCACCCAGGCTCGCCACGCTGCTTCGAAAGCCGTTCCCTGCCCAGTCCGTAGCCGCGATGGGCCTTGCGAAAAAGTGGGAGAAGGAACGTAGTGCAGCAGTGATAGCCGAATGCGGCACGGGAAAGAGTCTAATATCGCTTGCTGGCATTCACGTTCATAGCAATGGGCGTCCGTTTACCGCAGTGGTTATGGCCCCTGGCCACATCACATTGAAGTGGTGCAAAGAGGCGCTCCAAACGATTCCCCGGCTGAGAGTCTTTCTGATCGACGGCTTGCGCGATCGGGTTCGTGAGAGCACGCCGTGCGGCGTGAACGAAGTGAAGTTGCGTCGTGGGCAAATTGTCCGCGAGGGATTGCACACTAGTCTCACCGATCTTCGCCTGCGGAAGAACTGCAAGACCGCTCGCGACCGGTGGCACGAGATCTGCCCGGGACCTTCGCTTTTCGTCGTCGGGCGAGATAAAGGAAAGCTGTCGCACTTTTGGCGGCATTCATACCAGATGGCCCGCAGCGGGCGTTACCACGGGAGCGTGGTCAACCCGGACACGGGCGTGCCGGTGTACGTGCGTGAGAACCGTCTTCTTGCCTCCGATTTTCGGAAGACACGTACCAGCGAGATCATCGGGGTTGCGAGCGAGCGCGACGAATACACAGGCCTGAAGCCCAGACGGCCGATCTACAGTGCGCTATGGCAGGCCGATGGGACAAGAATCCGGCGGATGGCGCCTTTGGAGTTCATCGGCCGGTATATGCCCAACTGGTTCGACTATGCCATCTGCGACGAGGCGCACCAGTTAGCCAATGATACCGCGCAAGGGAATGGGCTGGGAACGCTCGCCAGTTGCGTGGATCGCATTGTGATACTGACTGGCACGCTGCTTGGCGGGTTTGCGGACGATGTCTATAATCTCCTCTTTCGGTTGGAACCTAGTAAGATGGTCACCCATGGATACGAATGGGGCGAAGCCGGGTTGCGGTCCTTCGCTGAAACGTTCGGTGTCCTGGAAAGGGTGACCACGATTGAGGCCACCGACAATAGCTGCTCGAAGGCACGCGTCACCAAACAGATCAAACGCAAGCCCGGCGCCTCACCGCTGCTGTTTGGTGAGTTTTTGATGACCCTTGCTGCCTTCGTTTCGTTGGACGATATTTCATCAGAGTTACCTCGGTACACCGAAGAGGTGATTGGCGTACCGATGGACTCGACACTTCAAGCTGCGTACAAAGCATTGGAGGACGACATCAAGGATGCCATCAAGCAGCATCGCTCAAACCATTCGGTTATGAGCGTCGGGCTGAATGCCCTGCTTCTCTATCCTGATCACCCCTGGGATATCGGAGAGCTGTATGGCTACGAGTATGATTCGGAAACGCAGTGCCGGGAGCGATTCCTGATCGCTCAACCTGAGGACCTTGATCAAGATTGTTTGTACCCGAAGGAAAGCCGGCTGCTTGAGCTCGTGAAGGCGGAGCTGGGCGCTGGCCGCCGCTGCTGCCACGTGTATGCCGTTTATACCCGAAAGCGCGATGTCACCAGGCGGCTGGCGAACATCCTTGCGCGAGCGGGCATTCGCGTCGCGGTGCTGACGTCCGACGTGCCGCCGGAAAAGCGAGAAGCTTGGTTTGCTCAGAGACTGCGAGAGGGAGTTCAGGTCACGATTAGCCATCCCAGAATTATCGAAACTGGCATGGACCTACTCAGCCACCCTAGCCTGATCTTTTATGAATCGGGCTATTCCCTACATACGCTGCGGCAAGCGAGCCGACGGTCGTGGAGGATCGGGCAGCGCCAGCCGGTTCGCGTCTTCTTTCTTCATTACGAGGAAACGATGCAATCGGCGTGCCTGCGGCTCATGGGCAAGAAGCTGCTGGTATCGCTCGCCATGGAGGGCAAGTTCTGCCGAGAAGGGTTGCAATCTCTCGAACAGGATGAAGACATGCTCACCGCGATGGCGCGCGAGCTCGTTACTGAAAGAGGGATTGGAGAGTCTGCGAACGAAGTCTGGCGGCAGATCCAGGCTGAGCACAGCAGGCCGCTGCCGGTACCGATGGCACGTATCGAGGAGGCGACGACACTCGGGGAACCGCCACTGGTCGCGCCGTTCAACATTCCGGCCAATATCGATGCTCCGAAATTTGGAGCGCGACCACCTTCGGAGCGCCCCCTTCGGAGGAAAGAGCCATTGCTGGCGGATGTTCAGTTCTCGCTCTTCTGATGACTGGAGAAGTCGTGTTCCAAGCGATTTTGAGCGACCCGAACATGCGCCGCTTCAGTTAGGCTGAATCTAAATAAAAGCAGGTGGCCTGAATCATCATTTCGCGCCCCTTGAGCGATTCAACTGCAGCAATCGTACAGTCGCGTCGTCAGGAAGAACTCAAGCCGATCTCGCAAGGCGTCTCGACTTCACTTATCATACACGGCAGTAGTTTTGGGCACCAAGTATTTTGCGGAATGCCGAGAAGTTACTATTAAACAGTGCTTCAACCGCCTGCCTAGTAGCCAATTCGGCTTTCTGTCGCGTTCAGATCAATCCTGGCATCGAGCTGTTAACCTACGGGGCGTAAGTTCAAGTCCTGACCGACCGCGGAGCCAAACCTTTCAAATACTTAGACGCCTCTATTTCTGCGAAAGCGCCACTTTCGCTCCCGAGGTGTGGGGAATTTTGGCGAATGCTATTTCACAACGGAGCGTAAAGTTGCCACCAGTAACCTCCGGGAAGCGCGTTTCAAGTAAGCCGCTTGCGCGGCGGACGCTTCGCGTGCAGATGAGTTCAGCATTTGTAGTGACGCAGGGATAATGTAGTGGGTCACAAGGAGGTTCTTTGTGACCCGTCTACGAAAAATGGTGCTGGAGGAACTCCAGCGCCGAAATTACTCAAAGAGCACTGCACGAGCATACCTTCGTGTAATCCGTGATTTCGCGGGGTATTTCCACAGCTCGCCCGACAAACTCGGCCGGAACACGTTCGAGAGTTTCAGGCACACCTCTTCCGTGACCGGCATCTGGAGCCTGGAACTGTCGTCCAGTACAGTGCAGGCCTGCGGTTTCTGTTCGTCAAAACGCTGCACCGCCATTTCATGGTGGACAACATTCCGCTGCCGAAAGAGCCGTTCAGGCTGCCAACCATTCTGAGCGTAGAGGAGGTGACTCGTCTCATCGATTCAGCGGGCAACTTGATGCACCGCGCAATCCTGATGATGTTGTACTCGACCGGAGTCCGACGCGCCGAGTTGTGCCAACTTAAGGTGTCCGACATCGACAAGGAACGAATGGTCATCCATATTCACGCCGGCAAAGGTCAGCGTGATCGCGACGTCGACCTGAGCGAATGCTTGCTGGACACCCTACGCGAGTACTGGCGCTGGATGCGCCCTAAAACGTACCTGTTCCCGGGAACGGTCAACAACTGGCGAGCGGACGTTCCGATCACCGGGAAAGTGGTCTGGGCCGCATGCCGCGAGGCGGCCGTCCGGGCTGGTCTGAAAAAACATGTCTATCCGCACTTGTTGCGGAACGCTTCGGCATACTACACCACCTTTCAGAGTGTGTTCATTCTAAAGATAATTGGCGCTGGTCAGGCGCAGTTGGCGGCA
>Ga0210401_10001557_pt1 | contig 26474 bp, 22 predicted proteins | sample IncBWH32MmetaG_FD_150866 | JGI IMG/M metagenome (GOLD analysis project Ga0210401, IMG submission 150866) | Forest soil microbial communities from Barre Woods Harvard Forest LTER site, Petersham, Massachusetts, United States - Inc-BW-H-32-M | ecosystem: Environmental > Terrestrial > Soil >...
CGACCGGGCTTGCGATCCTGATCTTGGGCGTGATCTGGTTCGCATTCTTCCGTACCTAAGAGGGCGCCATGGCCCGTTGGGGCTTCCGACTCGGGCACGTTGGCCGCCAAGTTACCTCGCCAAGATCGAAAGCCAGGCAGCGTTGGGGATTAACCGCGCGTCTCCGCGAACCCGGCGGTATGGAAACGCGACTAAAAATAACGAAGGGCCTTTGTGACGAAAAAGTAACGTTGCGGTGTTGCTCTGTTCATAAACGGTTCACGCCCGCAGGGATCATCATGGCGGCGGCTATCGCAGAATTCACTTTCGGAGATCACCGTGCGCCTGCTCGTTGTTGAGGACGATCCGGATCTCAACCGTCAGCTTACCACTGCACTGTCAGACGCCGGCTACGTGGTCGATCGCGCATTCGACGGTGAGGAGGGGCATTTCCTCGGCGACAGCGAGCCCTATGACGCCGTCGTGCTCGACATCGGTCTGCCGAAGATGGATGGCATCTCGGTCCTGGAGGCCTGGCGCCGCAACGGACGCGCGATGCCGGTATTGATCCTCACCGCGCGCGACCGCTGGAGCGACAAGGTTCAGGGTTTTGATGCGGGCGCCGACGACTATGTCGCCAAGCCCTTTCATCTGGAGGAAATCCTGGCGCGGATTCGCGCCCTGCTGCGGCGCACCGCCGGCCACGCCCAGAGCGAACTCACCTGCGGCCCAGTGTCGCTGGATACCCGCACCGGCCGGGTCAGCGTATCCGGCAATCCGATCAAGATGACCTCGCACGAATATCGGTTGTTGGCCTACCTGATGCACCACACCGGACGGGTGGTCTCGCGCACCGAACTGGTCGAGCATCTGTACGATCAGGATTTCGACCGCGACTCCAACACCATCGAAGTGTTTGTCGGCCGCATCCGCAAGAAGCTGGAAGTCGATATCATCCAGACCGTGCGGGGATTGGGCTATTTGCTGACGCCGCCGACGCCCGGTACTTGATCGAAACATCGATCAGTCGCGGCTCCTTGCTCCGGTCCAGATGCGATCCCGCCCCGACACCGGCATCCGCCGATCGGGCCTTCAATCGGGCCTTCCATGGGGCCTTGGCCCAAGGAGATACTTTTCGGTATCCTGCGCCGATGCGTGCCTCTTCGCTCGCCACCCGCCTGTTCCTGTCCGCGACCGCGTGGGTCGTGGTGATTCTCGTCATCACCGGTTTCGTATTGTCCTCGGTCTACAAGGACGCGACCGAGCGCGCCTTCGATCGCCGTCTCAACCTCTATCTGCGCACTCTGATCGCCGAAGTCGCAACCCCCGACGAGCCGCCCGACCGTCAGTTCCAGTCGCTCGGTGAGCCGCTGTTCGAATTGCCGCTGTCAGGCTGGTACTGGCAGATCAGCCGCACCGATTCCGAAAAACCCGAGGTCCGCGCGTCGCGCTCGCTGTGGGACAAGAAGCTGCCGAAGCTCGAGGAGCACGGCGCCGAACTGACCGCGGCAGGCATCAGGCTAGGTTATGTCGAGGGCCCGGAGGGCCAGAGCCTGCGCATGGTGGAGCGCCCGGTCGATCTCGGCGCCGACGGCAAGTTCCTGGTCAGTGTGGCCGGCGACGCCGCTGAGATTTTCGACGAGACGCGCAGCTTCGATTATTACCTCGGCGGCACCTTCGCGGCGCTCGGCATCGTGTTGCTGCTGACCACGATCTTCCAGGTCCGCTTCGGCCTTGCGCCGTTGAAGCGCATCTCGGAATCGATCGCCGACATAAGGTCCGGTCGCGCCGAGCGATTGGAGGGCGAATTTCCGGTCGAGATCGCGCCATTGGCGCGCGAGACCAACGCGCTGATCGACGCCAACCGCGAAATTGTCGAGCGCGCCCGCACCCATGTCGGTAATCTCGCGCACGCCATCAAGACCCCGCTATCGGTCATCGTCAACGAAGCGTCCGCCCATGGCGCCAATCCCTTCGCGAGCAAGGTTCTGGAGCAGACCGATCTGATGCGTGAGCAGGTCGCCCATCATCTGGAACGTGCGCGCATCGCAGCACGACCTACCATTATCGGCACGGTGACCGAGGTGGCATCCGTCATCGAAGCATTGCAGCGCACCATGGAGAAGATCCATCGCGGTCGTGGCGTGATCATCGAGGTCAAGGTCGACGCTTCGGCAAAATTTCGCGGCGAGCGGCAGGATCTGGAAGAGATGGCGGGCAACCTCGTCGACAACGCGTGCAAATGGGCGTCCTCGCGGGTGTTCATCGAGGTGCTGGTGGAGCGGCCGGCCGCGCCCGGCGCCGCGCCGATGCTGCGAATCCTTGTCGATGACGACGGGCGCGGGCTCTCGGCGGCCGAGCTTGCGCAAGTATCCCGCCGCGGTCAGCGGCTGGACGAATCCAAGCCGGGTTCTGGATTGGGGTTATCGATCGTGATCGACCTTGCCGCGCTCTACGGCGGCAATCTTTCACTCGGCAATGCGCCGATCGGCGGTTTACGGGCGGAACTGGTGCTGCCGGGAGTCTGAGCCGCTATTCCTAAACGACTTCTTAACGCCGGGGCATCTATTATGACCGGCAGACACGTTTTTTCTGCGGTTCGCGCGACAGAATGTGCACAGCGGGCGCATGAGCCAGACATCGACCGAGCGGCTGAGGGAATATCTCGCACAGCTTCCGCCTCAATCGCAGGCGCTGCTGATGCGGGAGTTCGAACGCGCCATCGAGCGCGGCGAAGACACGACCGTCGCCAACTTCGTGCTCGGGCAGTTGCGTAAGATCGTGCGCGGCGCTGAAGACGATGTGCGTCCGCGTACCGACGATCCAGCGCGGCTGTTGTTCCGTCCGCTTGAGCCATTTCTGCTCGACGGAAATGTCGCAGCACGGCCGGGCCAGATCCGCCGCGCCTCGCTCTCGCCGGTGTGGCAATGGTTGTTGCGTGACGGGGCGCCCGATCAGGCCCGAGCCTTCGAGGCGGAGCTGATCGAGATACGCGAAACCGGCGCCACCCACGAAGTTGAGCCAGCGGTGCGCAAGCTGCAGCTCGCCACGGCGGACGCGGTCCTGAGACTGGCAACTCCGGTGCCCGGCAAAGATACGCAGCGCGCGCTGGCCCGTGTCGGTCCACCCGAGTTCGTCGAGGACCTGCTCTCGATCGGTTCGGTCATGCGGGCCCGCGAGGCGCTTGATACGCTCGGCAGCCGGATTCCCAGTTTCCTGCGCGTGTTCGGCGAGCTCCAGATGGCGTCCGTCAGCGACGCGCTCGATGTTCCTTCGCTGCAGACCCCGCAATTGCTGCCGTTCGCGCTGTCGCTGGTCATGCAGAAGCTCAGCGAGCCGTGGCAAATCATCCGCCTCGCCATCAAGATGGCGGCGTCCGACGATGAGGTTCGCGTGGCCGCGACGCCCTATGGCATCGCCGTCTCCATCGCCTTGCACGATCTTTCGGTTCTGGCGGCGAGCCTGCGGCTGGACATCAGGCGCGGTCGTTTTGAAGACGTCGCCGAGCATCTGAAGGCGCTTCACGATGGCGTCCGCGGCCTGCGCACCGAACTCGATCTTCGTAACGATTCCGCTTGGGGCCGCCACCTTGCCGCGATCCGGGCCGATATCTCCAACGCCGTGCAGTCAGAAATCGACAGCGTGCCCGGGCGGGTGAGGCGCCTCCTGCGCCAGCGTCCCGACAAGGACATTTCCTCCGCCGCCAGGGTCGACAGTACCGAGGTCGACGAGGTCGCCGCGCTGATCGACTTCGTCGCGGTGTGCCGCACCTATGCCAGCGAGCTTGCGATCAACGAGGTCACCCTGCGGACCTATTCCGATCTGCAGCATTATGTCGAGCAGTCCACCGAGGCACTGGTGGAATCGCTGCGCAGCGGCGATCTTCGGACGCGCGGTTACCGCCAGATGCAGGTTTCGGCCGCGATCCGCTTCTGTGAGGTCCTGTTTGGTCACGACTACGCATCGCTGATGACCCGGGCGGCCGAAAACGCGCTGACCGGCGAACGCAAGCCGTCGCGCGCCGGCGCAACCTGACGATCAGCCCGCCGGAGGCCGTCATCGCGAGTTCGTCTCCAGCCCCAAACGGCAGATTGCCCGACGCCGTCAAATCGGGGACCTTATATTTATGTCTCCGGTCTTGAATGGGCATGACCAGCAGGTGGCGCAAAGCCTCGAGTTCCAGATGGTTAACCACATCAATTTTCGGCATTGCCGGGCGGTGCCCGCGAGTTGAGATTTGTCAATTGCCGGGCTCGGTGGTGGTAGTGTAAAGCGGCGCATCGGTGCCTCTTGCGCCGCCGGAACCCGCTCGATGACATTGTGGTTTGTGTTCGCGCTGATGACGGCTGCGGCGATCTTCGCCGTGCTCTGGCCGCTTGGCCGCGGTAACCGGCCGCCACGTGACGGCGGCGAGGCGACCGTCTACAAGGATCAGCTCGCCGAGATCGATCGCGACGTTGCGGCCGGCCTGATCGGCGCCCCTGAGGCGGAAGCGGCGCGCGTTGAAATAAGCCGCCGTCTTTTGGCCGCCGCGGACGGCGAGCGCAAACCGGCCATCCGATCGAGCCTCAAATGGCGTCGCGCGGCCGCCGTCCTCGCCTTGGTTGGACTGCCGGTCCTCACCGTTGCGACCTACCTGCCGCTCGGTTCGCCGCGGCTTGGCGATTTTTCGCTGGCGATGCGCGCCCGCGCACCCGACGGCAACCAGCCGCTCGATAATCTGTTGGCGCAGGTCGAGCAGCATCTTGAGAAAAATCCAACCGACGGCCGTGGCTGGAGCGTGCTGGCGCCGGTGCTGCTACGGCTCGGCCGTTATGACGACGCGGTGCGGGCCTATCGCAATTCGATCAGCCACAACGGCGATAGCGCGGAGCGGCGGGCCGATCTCGGCGAGGCGATTGCCGCTGCCGCCGGTGGCGTCGTGACATCGGAGGCGAAGGCCGAATTCGAGCGCGCCATGACGCTGGACGGGGACGCGGCAAAGGCGAGCTATTTCCTTGGGCTTGCCGCCGAGCAGGATGGCCGTACCACCGATGCCGGCTCGATCTGGCGCGAGATGCTTGCAAAGGCGCCCGCGGACGCGCCGTGGCGCCCCCTAGTGCAGGCGGCGTTGGCGCGCCTTGGCGGTGTGGCGGCGCCCGCGCTGTCGGGTGATACGATGGCTGCGGCAAAGGATATGAGCGAGGGTGACCGTGGCGCGATGATCCGCGGCATGGTCGATCGCCTTGCCATGCGGCTGAAACAAAATGGTGATGACGTCGAAGGATGGCTACGGCTGGTGCGGGCCTATATGGTGATGGGCGATCGCGAAAAGGCGAAAGGCGCGCTCACCGATGCCCGCCAGGCCATTGCCAATGATGCCGAGCGGCTGCGCCAACTCAACGAGGGCCTGAAGAATCTCGGGCTGGATGGATAGCGCATGATGCCGAAAAGTGTGGCGCGGTTTTCGGATAACATCATGCGCAAACAAGAGCGCATGATGCCGAAAAGTGTGGCGCGGTTTTTCGGATAACATCATGCGCAAACAAAAGAGAGCATGATGACGCGTAAGCAGCGGCGGTTGACGATCATCGGCGGCTCGCTCGCGGTACTGGCGCTCGCGGCGGCGCTGGTGCTCAATGCCATGCGCGATTCCATCGTGTTCTTCTCGACGCCGACCATGGTCGCGGAGAAACATATCCTCCAGGGCCGGCGCTTCCGGCTCGGCGGCCTGGTGCAGCCGGGTACGCTTGAGCGCGGCGACAACCTCGCCGTTACGTTTGAGATCGCCGATGGCGGCGCCAAGCTGCCGGTGGCCTATCAGGGCATTTTGCCGGACCTGTTCCGCGAAGGGCAGGGCGTGATCGCCGAAGGCGCGCTCGACGCGAGCGGCGTGTTTCGGGCCGATACCGTGCTTGCCAAGCACGACGAGAGCTACATGCCCAAGGATGTTGCGGACGCGCTGAAGAAACAGGGGCATTGGAAGGACGATTACGGGGCGAAGGCGAATGGTAGCGCCTCACAAACAGCGCAAGGCGTGGCGCAGGGGGGCAAGCAGTGATCGCGGAGACAGGTCATTACGCGCTGGTGCTCGCGCTTGCACTCGCGCTGATCCAATCGACGGTGCCGATTTTGGGCGCGCGGCTCAGCGATCCAGCGCTGATGAATGTCGCGCGTTCGACCGCGCTCGCGCAATTGATGTTTGTGGCCTTCTCGTTTGCGGCGCTGGTAACTCTGCACGTCACGTCGGACTTTTCCGTCGTCAACGTATTCGAGAATTCGCACTCGCTAAAGCCGATGATCTACAAGATCACCGGCGTTTGGGGCAACCATGAGGGCTCGATGCTCTTGTGGGTATCGATCCTGGCGCTGTTCGGCGGCCTTGTCGCCGCATTCGGCAACAATCTTCCGCTGTCGCTCCGCGCCCATGTGCTGGCGGTGCAGGCCTGGATCGCCAGCGCCTTCTATCTTTTCATCCTGATCACCTCAAATCCCTTCCTGCGCATCGCCAATCCGCCGATCGAGGGCCGCGATCTTAATCCGGTGCTCCAGGATGTCGGTCTGGCGGTGCATCCGCCGATGCTCTATCTCGGCTATGTCGGCTTCTCGATTTCGTTTTCCTTCGCGATCGCAGCCCTGATCGAAGGTCGGATCGACGCCGCGTGGGCGCGCTGGGTGCGGCCCTGGACGCTGGTCGCCTGGATATTCCTCACGCTCGGCATCGCGATGGGCTCGTACTGGGCCTATTACGAACTCGGCTGGGGGGGCTGGTGGTTCTGGGACCCGGTCGAGAACGCCTCGCTGATGCCGTGGCTCGCCGGCACCGCGCTATTGCATTCTGCGCTGGTGATGGAGAAGCGCAATGCGCTAAAGGTCTGGACCATCCTGATTTCGATTTTGACGTTCTCGCTGTCGCTGCTCGGCACCTTCCTGGTGCGCTCCGGCGTGCTGACGTCGGTGCATGCCTTTGCCACCGATCCGACGCGCGGCGTGTTCATCCTTTTGATCCTCTGCATCTTCATCGGCGGCGGGCTGACGCTGTACGCCTGGCGCGCTTCCACGTTGAAGCAGGGCGGGCTGTTCGCGCCAATCTCGCGCGAAGGCGCGCTGGTGCTCAACAATTTGTTTCTGACGACCGCCTGCGCGACCGTGTTCATCGGCACCCTGTATCCGCTGGCGCTGGAGGTCCTAACCGGCGACAAGATTTCAGTGGGCCCGCCGTTTTTCAATCTCACCTTCGCGCCGCTGTTCGTTCCGCTGATGATCGCGGTGCCGTTCGGGCCGATGCTGGCCTGGAAGCGCGGCGATCTCGTTGGCGCGGCACAACGTCTGCTCGCCGCCGGCATCGCCGCGCTGATCGCGATCGCGTTGCTGTGGGCATGGGCGCGCGGCGGTGGCACGCTGGCGCCGCTCGCCATTGGACTGGGGGTATTTGTCATTGCCGGAGCGCTCAGCGACTTGGCCGAGCGCATCGGGCTGTTCCGCATGCCCCTTGCGATCACGGCGCGGCGCGCGCGCGGATTGCCCCGCTCGGCCTGGGGCTCGGCCTTCGCGCATGCGGGCGTTGGCGTGGCGCTGATCGGGATCGTCTGCGAGACCACCTGGAACAGCGAATATATCGCGACGATGAAACCCGATGATGTCGCAAAAATTGCGGGCTACGAATTGAGGCTCGACGGTCTGACGCAGCGGCAGGGCCCCAATTTCCGCGAAATGGTGGCGCAATTCACGGTCAGCCTCGATGGCGAGCGGCTCAGCGTGATGACGCCGTCGAAACGCAATTTCACCACCCGCGAAGCGTCGACGACCGAGGCGGCCCTGCTGACGCGCGGCTTTAGCCAGCTCTATATCTCGCTTGGTGATCTCACCAGGGACGGTGCGATCGCGGCGCGAATCTATTACAAGCCGCTGGTGCTGTTGATCTGGTTCGGCCCCGTCCTGATGGCGTTCGGCGGCCTGTTGTCGCTGTCCGACCGGAGGCTGCGCGTCGGCGCACCAAAGCCGGCAAAAGTGCTGCGCGGATTGCAGGCGGCGGAGTGAAGCGGATGAGGCTGATCATTGCCGGCTTATTCGCCTTGGCGGTGATGCTGTCGCCGGCCGCTTACGCCGTGCAGCCGGACGAGATCATGGCCGATCCGGTCAAGGAAGCCCGTGCACGGGATCTGTCGCGCGAACTGCGTTGCATGGTGTGCCAGAACCAGTCGATCGACGATTCCGAGGCGCCGCTGGCGCGCGATTTGCGGCTGTTGGTGCGCGAGCGGATCGCGGTTGGCGACAGCGATTCGCAGGTGATCGATTTCCTGGTGGCGCGGTATGGCGAGTTCGTGCTGTTAAAGCCGCGTTTCGAGCGCCAGACTTGGTTGCTTTGGTTGTTGACGCCGCTGGCGTTTGCCGGAGGCGGATTGGCGCTTTGGATGCACGGCAGGCGGCGCGCAAAATCGGCCCCCGGGGAAGACGGGTCCGAGGCGAGATTGAGCGCGGCCGAGGAAGCGCGGCTGCAACGGCTGATGGCGGCGGAACCGCCGCCCGAGAGCCCGACCTAGGCCGGCTCGCGGACGGTTTTCCCGCCTGGCGTTAAACCGTTCTCGCCCCTGCGATAATCCGCCGCATTGGTTTGCCCCTTCATTACAAAAGTTTAACTCCGCCGCCAGCGCGCTGTAAGGCGGAAAACCCCATGTTTTGGGCACATGAGGTGCTCGCCCCCGCACCCCCGCAACGCTGATTAAGGCTCTGGAGAATTCTTTATGACTGAACGTCCGATCGATCTTTCGTCGCTGCCGTCCTACCGGCAACCCCGCCGCTCGCTCTTCTCTGCGCGCAAGATGGCGCTGATGGCGTCGGTCGTCGCGGGCCTTGGCGTCGCCATCTATGGCTTCAGCCCTCCCAGCAACTCGGTTGATCTCTTCACGAGCCCCGCGCACGCGCAGGTCAACAATGAAGTGCGCAAGGTCGAGAAGCCGGTCGGCTTTGCCGACATCGTGGAGCGCGTGAAGCCGTCGGTGATTTCGGTGAAGGTCAACATCACCCAGAAGCTCGCCAAGGACGACAGCGGCGACGAGGACTCTTCGCCGTTCCAGCCGGGCTCGCCGATGGAGCGCTTTTTCCGTCGCTTCGGCGGGCCTGATGGTCTGCCGCCCGGTATGCGCGGCGGACCCCGCGGCCGCGGCGCGGTCACCGGCCAGGGCTCCGGCTTCTTCATTTCCGCCGACGGCTATGCCGTCACCAACAACCATGTGGTGGACGGCGCCGACAAGGTCGAAGTGACGACCGACGACGGCAAGACTTTCAGCGCGAAGGTGATCGGCACCGACGCGCGCACCGACCTCGCCTTGATCAAGGTCGAGGGTGGCTCCAACTTCCCATTCGCGAAGCTTTCCGACGGCAAGCCGCGCATCGGTGACTGGGTGCTCGCGGTCGGCAATCCGTTCGGCCTCGGCGGCACCGTGACCGCCGGTATCGTCTCGGCCTCTGGCCGCGACATCGGCAACGGTCCCTATGACGATTTCATCCAGATCGACGCGCCGGTCAACAAAGGCAATTCCGGTGGTCCGGCCTTCAATACCGAAGGCGAGGTGATGGGCGTCAACACCGCGATCTATTCGCCGTCCGGCGGCAGCGTCGGTATCGCGTTCTCGATTCCCGCGGCGACCGTGAAGAACATCGTTGCCCAGCTCAAGGACAAGGGCACAGTGAGCCGCGGCTGGATCGGCGTCCAGATCCAGCCGGTCACGACCGACATCGCCGACAGCCTCGGCCTGAAGAAGGCGGAAGGCGCGTTGGTCGCGGAGCCGCAGGCCAATGGTCCGGCCGCCAAGGCCGGAATCGAATCCGGTGATGTCATTACCGCGGTCAACGGCGAGACGGTCAAGGATGCGCGCGAGCTCGCCCGCACCATCGGCGGCCTGGCGCCCGGCAATGCGGTGAAGCTGAACGTGCTGCACAAGGGCGAGGACAAGGTCGTCAATCTCACGCTCGGCCAGTTGCCGAATACGCTGGAGGCCAAGGCGGACAAGGACGACAGCGATCGCGGCAGCGCAACCAGAGGCACCGACGTGCCGAAGCTCGGTCTTACGGTCGCGCCCGCCAACAGCGTTGCGGGCGCGGGCAAGGACGGCGTGGTTGTCACCGAGGTCGATCCGAAGAGCGCGGCGGCCGAGCGTGGCTTCAAGGAAGGCGACGTCATTCTCGAGGTTGCCGGCAAGAGCGTTGCAAGCGCCGGCGACGTGCGCGACGCGATCAATGCGGCGCGCACCGACAACAAGAACAGCGTCCTGATGCGCGTGAAGAGCGGCGGGTCGTCGCGCTTCGTCGCAGTGCCCTTGGCCAAGGGCTGAGGCTCGGGTTCCACGAGATGGAGGGTGTCGCCGGCATCAGTCGCCCCCGCCGACGGCTCTTTCCGGGGAGCGGGCCAAATCCCGCTCCCTCCTGGTACCTTCCGGTGGAATACGCCCCCCTCCGTCGGAAGGATCTAAGGGCGGTGAGGTCCCCCAGCCTCACCGCCTGCTTTTTCGCTTAACCGACTAGCGTCCGCTCGTCTTGCATGACAAAGCCGGCCGCGCCATGGTGATGGAAAGCAGACTCCCTTGACCACAACCGCCCCCGATATGCGCCTGTTGATCATCGAAGACGACCGCGAGTCCGCCGACTATTTGGTGAAGGCATTTCGTGAAGTCGGTCACGTTGCCGATCTCGCCGGCGACGGCGAGGAAGGCTTGTCGCTCGCCCAAAGCGGCGACTATGACGTGCTCGTGGTCGACCGCATGCTGCCGAAACGCGACGGGCTGTCGCTGATCGGCGCGCTGCGCGAGAAGGGTAACCACACGCCGGTTCTGATTCTTTCGGCGCTCGGACAGGTGGACGATCGCATCAAGGGCCTGCGCGCGGGCGGCGACGATTATTTGCCGAAGCCCTATGCCTTCGCCGAGCTGCTGGCTCGCGTCGAAGTGCTGTCGCGCCGCCATGGCGGTCCGGCCGAGGAAACCACCTATCGCGTCGGCGACCTCGAGCTCGATCGCCTTTCGCATCGGGTCGCCCGCGGCAAGGACGAGTTGACGCTGCAGCCGCGCGAGTTCCGGCTGCTGGAATATCTGATGAAGCATGCGGGGCAGGTGGTGACGCGCACCATGCTCTTGGAAAACGTCTGGGATTATCATTTCGATCCGCAGACCAACGTCATCGACGTGCATATTTCGCGGCTGCGCTCCAAGATCGACAAGGGATTCGAGCGGCCGCTGCTCCATACCATTCGCGGTGCCGGGTATATGATCCGTGATGGGATCAGATAAGATACAATAATTGTTGTACTTTTTCAGGCGTATTGTTTTTAGATTGCCGACTATTTACCACTTCTCCCAACCGTCAGTCGGCTCCGCAGCGCCGCCGAAAAGTAAAAGCCCCGCCTAGGCGGGGCGTTCTTCAATCGGCTTTCCGGCGTCCGGCAGCATTTTGAGCCGTGTGTACCGAAAACTCTATCCGGGTTTATTGAACGATAGAATCGGATAAGTTGGCGCGATGATCGCGCTGATCCGGTTTGTTCTTGCCGTGCTGGCCTCGCCATTCAAGTCGAAGAGCCGGCTTGAGGCGGAGAATGCGGTTCTCCGACATCAGTTGATCGTCTTGCGTCGTAAGTTGAAGGGCCGGGCTCGGCTCACAAATAACGACCGCTGTTTCTTCGTTTGGATGTATCGATGGTTTCCGACGATCTTGAAGGTCGTGACGATTGTCCAGCCTGAAAACGCTGGTGCGGTGGCATCGGGCCGGCTTTCGCCGTCATTGGCGGTGGAAATCGCGCTCGCGGAGAGGGCGCCCGCAAGTCGAGTTAGAACTACGTACGCCGATCCGGCAGATGAGTGTGGAGAACCAGCTTTGGGGTGCGCCACGTATTCACGGCGAACTGCTCAAGCTTGGGTTTAGCGTCGCTCAATCAAGCGTCGCCAAGTACAGGGTCGAGCGTTGTGGGCCTCCAAGTCAGGGATGGCGGACCTTTCCTCGAAGCCACGCTCCGGACATTGCCGCCATGGATCTGTTCGTGGTCCCGACTATTGGCTTCAAACTGCTGTATGGCTTCGTGATTGTGCGGATTCATCGCAGAGATCTCGTCTGGATCAATGTCACAGCCAACCCGACAGCGGAGTGGGTTGCACGCCAGATCACCGAGGCATTTCCTTATGGGGCTGCGCGCTATATGATCCGGGATCGCGATCGGATCTACGGCACCGTTGTCACACGCCGGCTTCGCGCCATGGGCATCCGAGATAAGCCAATTGCACCAGCCTCGCCCTGGCAGAATGGCTTTGCCGAGCGGTTGATCGGATCGATCCGGCGCGAATGCTTGGACCACATCATTGTCTTCGGCGAGGCGCATCTGCGCCGGATTGATTACTACAACTCCGGCAGAACGCATCGGTCGTTACACAAGGATGCGCCGATTTCTCGTCCGATTCATCAGACCGGAATCATTCGTTCACAACCCATCCTCGTCGGGCTTCACCATCACTACGTCCGGGTTTGAGTTTTCGGTACACACAACCGTCGGTGCCCCACCTCCCGCGATTTCGTGCCTTGGCGCTTTTCGGACGCCGGCCGTCGGTGCCCGGCGATAGCTTCGTCATCCCGGCGTCCGAAAACCTGCACAGCATCGGAAATGCCGGGAAACAGTCTTAACCCAATGGAAGCCCCGCTGCGCGAAGCGCTGCAGTATCGGCCTCAACTTGCGCTTCTTGTCCGGTCGAGCCTCAAAACTGTGCATGCAATCGTCCAGAAAAGACCGAAACCGGTCCCCGGTCGGCATTGTATCCGGGATTATCGACGAACTGATAGTCGAAGGTGAGCGTTACCCATTTGTTGGCGCTGTAGGCGTAATAGACTTCGAGGATCTGCTCGGGGCGATAATTGAGCTGGCCATCGCCGATCAGAATCCCCAGGCCGCCGGCGGCAAAATACGCGCGGGATATGGGCGAGAGACCTTCGACCAACCCTGCCACGCCAATCTTATCATCCGGTCGCCCCCACGCACTGCCCTTTAGCAGCGTGCCGAAGGAGAGACTCTCATCGCAATCGGTCCAGCTGATGATCTCGACAAGACCGGGACTCCAACTCGCACGCAAGAATATACCCAGGTCCGGCGTAATCGCCTGCTCCGCATTGGCGACAAAGCCGTAATTCGAGCGGACTTGCCGCGTCAGCGCAATGTCAGGATAGCTCGGGGTGGTGACCGGCATAGCAAGTGCGTCCGCATAGCTGCCCATGTTGGCTATATTCGCCCAACCCATCAAACGGAATTTGCCGGGCCGCGAGAACAGTGAATACCGCAGTTCCAGTTCGCCGATGTATTCGCCGCGTTCGAGAATGTGGGTGTCGTAATTGTAGGAGTTGGAGACGGCCGGCACCAGGAAATAGCCGGCGCGAATTGCCCAGGATTTCTGATTCAGTTCCGCAGACGCGCCCCAAGTGTAGCCTATCTTGTCCATGGTCAAATCGTAGGACCCGCAGCAATACATATTCCAGTTGAGGAAATCGACGCGCGGATCATGCGAATAGAGGTTGCCATCGAAGATATCGATCACAGCAAATCTGCCAGCAGTGACGGTGATCCGGGAGATATCCTGCTTTCCGGCAAGCTGGTTCGGACCGTCTTCGACAGTCTCCTGCTCACCGCCGAGGCCGAAGGTTTGCCGCACGAACAGCCGCGCGATATCTATCCGTGGCATCGGAAAGTTCGATTTTTGTGCTTCTCCGTTGGGAAAGCCGGCGACCCCCAGCGTGTTGCTAAGACCAAAGCCCTGCATGAGTTCCGGGTTGACATAAATTTCGATGCCATCCAGCGGACGATAGCCGACGAAGGCGGTTGCGCTTGTCGTATTCTGTATCTGACCGGCGCCCGCCAGACTGTTCGTTCCTTGATACGGCGAGCGGAAAGCCGGATAGCCCTGCTCGATATAGGTCAATTGCCCGTGGACGTTCCAGCTATTGGGGTCGACCGCCCAGGAATCGTTGGCGCTGCTCGAGGGTGTATACGCACCTGTCCAGTCGAGCTTTCGATTGAGTCCAAGCCGTAGGCTGTCGAGGTTTACCGCGGTCGATTCGTAGCCGGTGCCCGATGGAAATGTGCCGCTGGCTTTTCCCAAGTGGTCGGAGAGATATTCCAATTTGGCGGTCCAGCCCGGCGCTATGGCAAGTTCGGCGCCTGCGCCCAGAGCCCAACCAGTGCGCATTCGCAAGACCTTGTCTTCGTCGCCGGCCAAGCCGGGGTTCTCAAGGAACCGCGCTTGCGACCAGGCAAAGCCACCGGTGGCGTAGAAAAGCCAATGATTGAACGCATAACCGGCCCGGCCGCGCATCGTCGAGACAAAATCGATCTTTTCGGTAACCGCGCTGAGCGGGGTTGTCCGGGATGCAACGATGCCATCATCAAGATAATTCGGGAACGTGATATCTCCCTCAAATCCGACAAGCAGTCGTGAAGTCAGAAGATAATTGTATCCGAACTGCAATCCGCCAAAGAGGCTGCGAAAGGAGGAATTGGCAGCCGTCGGGTCCGGATCGGACAGCGTGTCGCGCCCGGACCCTCGGCCGTATCCGACATGGCCACCGACATAAAACCCCGACCAATCGTAGGTCGCGATTGGAGGTATTTTGAGCGGCCTCGAGCCAACAACTGAAATTTCCGCTGCCAGACAACTGGTCACGAAAGAACACGTTGTAGCAGCAACGCTAGCAAGGCGTATTTTATCAATAGTCTTTCGCAAGCCAGCCCTCATTACGAAAAGGGGAATCGGGCGAAAAGCCACGCTGATCGAAACACGTCAAGAATAGCGAGCTTGGAATCGATCAAGCTTGAAAGCAATCGCATCGTTTGAAGCAGGGGCGATATTTCGGTTGAACTCGGATTTCCAACGGGCATTTCGATGTTTTGCGCTCCTCATGGACTGTCAAGGCGACAAATTGCGCAGGATTGACCCTCCCATTTGCACTCCCTAGACTACCTCTGGCATCCTTCACCCGGACTTGTAATGGCCAATTCTTCGGATCCTGCGCGACGACGTCGGTCTGCCGCCGACGTGGTCGGGCTGATGCGCGCCGCCACCGCACCTCTCAGGCAATCATTTGTCGTTTCGCTCTCGGCGCTCGGAGATAACGCGCAAGCTGCCTTCGTCCGTCTTTACGATAGCGGCTACGATCCCGGCGCATCCGAAGAACACACTCGCCGCGGAGAGGAAGGGATCTCAGTTCGCAATCTTTCCGTTCGCTATGGCGAAAGATACGCGTTTGAGAGCTTGACTGGCGAGTTTGCGCCCGCGAGCCTCACAGCCGTCGTCGGCCCAAACGGCGCCGGGAAGAGCTCGCTCCTGAAAGCGCTCGCCGGGATCATTCGGCCTGCCGCCGGCGAGGTCACTTGCGCCGCTGTTGAGCGCCATCGCCTGGCGTATCTCCCGCAGCGGGACGAACTCGACCGCGGGTTTCCGATCACGGTCGCCGAACTCGTGGCACTTGGCGATTGGCGCAATTTCGGTGCGGTCCGCGAGCCCCCCCAGCGCCTCGCGGCGAGTGTCGACGAAGCACTCGCGGCCGTCGGCCTCTCAAGCGTCGCAGATCAACAAATCGCCGAACTTTCTGTCGGCCAATTCCAGCGAGCTCTGTTTGCACGGCTGCTCCTGCAGGACGCCGACGTCATCTTGCTCGATGAGCCCTTCGCTTCCCTCGACGAGAACACGACCGAGCATCTGCTGCATTTCCTACAACGTTGGCAGACAGAAGGACGCACCGTCGTGGCGGTGCTGCATGGTCTCGATCAGGTGCGCCGATATTTCCCCTCGACGCTTCTGCTGGCGCGTTCGCTCATCGCTTGGGGGGAAACCTCGCTTTCGCTTTCGGCCGACAATCTTGCGCGAGCCCAAAAAGCGCTGAACCCGCCGGAGAGCGCTCGCATCGGATGGGTCGCGTGAGCGGACAGACCCTTGGCTTTTTGATCGATCCATTCGCGTCATTCGGATTCATGCGAATCGCACTCGTCGCGTGCTTCGCGCTTGCTTTGGCAAACGGGCCGATCGGCATACTTCTGCTCATGCGCCGCCAGAGCCTGGACGGAAATGTGTTGTCGCATGCGGTCATGCCGGGCGCTGCGCTCGGCTTTCTTTACGCAGGCTATTCCCTGGCCGCCCTGACAATCGGGGGTCTGCTAACCGGGCTTGCGGTTGCGGCTCTCGCCGCGCTTTCGGCAGGCTCGAGGTGGCAGCGCCAGGACTCAAGCTTGATCGCCTTCTACCTGGTATCTCTCTCATTCGGCGTCCTGATCGTCGCCGCACGCAGCAGCCAGGCCGACTTGATGCACGTTCTTTTCGGCACTGTGCTTGCGGTCGATGTGAAGGCGCTGCTGCTAATCGCCAGCATCAGCAGCGCGACCGTGCTCGTTGTGGCCGCGCTCTATCGCCCCTTGGCAGTCGAATCCTTCGACCCCGCTTTCCTGCGCGCTGTCGGAGGTGGCGGCGGCGCATTCCGCGCGATTTTCATCACGCTCGTGGTTCTCAATCTCGTCGCGAGTTTCCAGGCCTTTGGCACGTTGCTTGCCATAGGGCCGATGCTGCTGCCCGCTGCCGCGGCGCGCTGCTGGACAGACAAAGTGTGGCCGATGATCGTCCTTGCGACGGTCTTCGGAATGGCCGCGGCCCTTGCAGGGCTCCTCATTTCCTACTACGCGAATCTGCCCTCCGGGCCTGCTATCGTGATCAGCGCGGGGGTGATTTACGGCATGTCACTGCTGGCGGCAGTACGGCTTAAACCCAAGAGCTTTAGGGGTCAGCGATGAAAAGCGATGCTTCAATCCGCGCTCGGTTCCGCGTTGTTCTTGCCGGTGTTTCGATATTGCTCGGCGGCAGCACGGCCGGCGCTGAAGAGAGGATTAAGGTCGTAGCGACATTCAGCGTCATCGGTGACATGGTCACCAATGTTGCCGGCGACAAGGTCAATCTTGTCACCCTGGTCGGACCGGCCGGCGACACCGAACTTTTCAAGCCGTCGCTCGCCGACGGCAAGAATGTCGCCGAAGCCAAGATCGTCTTCATGAACGATCTCAATGACGAGTTCGAACCCTGGCTCGAGCCCCTGCTGAAACAGGTCAAGTTCAGCGGCGCCAAAATCATCGTCAGCAGAGGCGCGAAGACACATACTTCGACTGAGGAGCGCGCACCGCGCAGCAGATCCGGGGAAGAAGAGATCGACCAGCATGCCTGGCTCGACCCGAAGAACGGTGTCATCTACGTCCGAAACATCGCCGCCGCCCTGGCAAAGAGCGATCCAGCCAATGCCGCGGAATATCGCGGGCGCGCGGATGCCTACATCAAGGAATTGCAGGCTCTCGACGCCTGGGCCAAGGCCGAGATCGCCGCCTTGCCGGCCGCAAAGCGGCGTGTGCTGGCCTCACACGATTCGTTGCAATATCTGGCGAAGGCCTACGGCATTACGCTGCTGTCAATCAATGGTTGGACCAACAACAGCGAGCCGTCCGCGGCCGAGCTGGCGCGTCTCACCCAACAGATCCGGCAGGAGGGCATACACGCGCTGTTCCTCGACAGCATCACCGACCCCCGCGCCATGCAGCAAGTGGCCAAGGAGACCGGAGCCTCGATCGGCGGTACTCTCTACGGTGACGCTCTTTCGAAGCCAGGCGAGGAAGCCGACACTTATCTCAAGATGCTCCGTCATGACGTGACGGCGCTCAAAGCCGGCTTGATGAAGAATTGACGGAAACGGATGTCCCCCAACGGTCGCCTTTCGGCGGACCACTGCTGGCTAGCGCGCGTTCCCGCCTCAAGGTGGCAGGTGCGGTGGTCGTATCCCTTTGGATCGCGGTGTTATGGGCCAGTCTGTCAGAACCCACCCGCAAGGCCGCGGCGCCGACGACCTCTCAAGTGGTCAATACGTTGCGGCTGGTCGCGGCCTCCGGACAGGCCGCCCCCGGTGGCGGCAGCTTCGACCGGTTTGACGTGGGCTCGCAACCGATCGTTGCGCCGGTCAACAGTCGAGGCCAGGTTGCGTTTTACGCAAGCCTAGCGCGGGCGAAGGCGGCTGAGGGTATTTTCCTTGCGACCGTCTCGGGGATTACGAAGGCAGCGGCGGTCGGCGATGCGGTGCCGGGAGGTGGCGTCCTGTCCGAATTCGCGCGGCATCCACTTCCTGCATTGAATGATGCGGGCAAGATTGCATTTGGTGCGAGTGTTGCCGGAGCGCGTGCCACCGAGGGGATTTTTCTCGCTGCCGAAGGCCGCCTTAAAGTCATTGCGCTGAGTGGGACGGACGCGCCGGGTGTTCGAAGCGGCACCTTTGTCGAATTCGATACGCCGGTGCTCAACAATCGCGACGAAATCGCGTTTGTGGGAACGGTCAGGCGAGGCCGGGAAACGCTACAGGTATTGTATGTGTATAGTGGTGGCGTGTTGCGTAAGCTCGTGGCGAGCGGCGACGTCGCCCCGCGCGGTGGTACTTTTGACCGTTTCGGTCTACCGACAATCAACAACAAAGGAGTGGTCGCCTTCCCCGCGATCGTTGAGCACGGGGCGATACTGGGCGGCATTTTTGCCGTCGGCGCCAGCGAATTGCACCTTCTTGTCGGTGCGGGAGAGACCGGCCCCGGAGGCCAAATGCTGGTACGTTTTTCTGAGCGGGCTGCAATCGATGATAATGACAACGTGGCCTTCGTCGCCCATCTTGGCTCCAGCGCCGCATCCGAGGCGTTACTGGTTGCCAATGAAGGCGGTTTGATGCAATTGGCGGTCACAGGCGAGCCGGCGCCCGGCGGCGGCCGCTTTTCCGCCTTCGGACCTTGGCCAAATTTCGGCCGAAATGGAACCATCGCCTTCGTGGCCGCGATCGATGACGCGCCCGGTCCTCTCGGTATTTACATCGGAAGCGCCGGAGCCATTCGGCGGGTCGCTATGGTGGGAGAACGTCTGGCCAACGGTGACTTCCTTCCCGCCCTCGCGCTGAACTCCGTCACCTCGGCCGGTTCGAACGATGGCTTGACATTCGCCACCATGACAAATCCGGAAGAGGGCCGGAATGGTATCTATTATTATGGGCCGCCAGGGAGCTGAGGTCAGTTCATGTCAACCGGCGGATATTCGACAAATACATTCTTCGCCGAAATCAGGACATGTTTGGTTAAAGTTTGTGGCGGCACCTGCTCGCCTCGCAGCATCCGCAAGGCGATTGGCAGGATCTCGTAGCCGTAGCGGTCGAAGAAATAGGCGACCGACCCCAGAATGACGCTTCCGCGATTGGCGGGATCAATCTCCTTCTTCTCGCTCGCGCCGCCATGAATGCTGCGGTCCGCACCCTGGCTAACGATGACGCAGTCGCTCATACGCCCGGCCGTTTCGACCGCGGATTTGGCGGCGAGCGCCGAGGCATCGTCGAGCGCGGCCACAAGTATTTTGCGCCTGGTTTGAGTGGCGAGAAATTTAGCGAGCACGCTCCCGGCGCGAACCGAATGACCGGCACTATCCAATTGCACCGGCGAAAGGTCGGGCAGTTCCTGCCGCAACCCTTCCGTCAGGCCCTGAATGCGCGCGGTGACGGCAGCGCCTGGATCGGAGACGTCGCCGATGATCGCTGCGACCAGTGTCTGATCGGGCCAGTTCTCTTTGGCGAATTTGCCCAGGGCTTGGCCGGCGATCCGGCCTGCCGCGATACTATCGGCGGTATAGAGCGGCGCGCCTGGAATGGAATAATTCACCGCAAGCAAGGGAATGCCCGCCGTTTTCAGTTGGCGTCCGATTTCGGCATTTGCTTTCGCATCGGAATTATATTCGATCAGCAAGTCGACCTTGCTGGAGACGGCATCCCGTGCGTTGCCGACCGCCTTTTCGGCATCGCCGCCATTGTCGTAGTAGATCATGTCCAAGGGCAAGCTTCGTGAGGCGAGCTCAAAGCTACGGCGGATCTCCGCGCCGGTGAAGCCCAGACCATCGATCCGCGTGCCTGGCTCCTCGTTCAGATTGGCAAAGGCCACTCGGAAGCGCCGAGGTTCCGCGCCGGCAACGCGCTTAGCTGAAATCACAGCAAGGGTGGCCAACAAGAAATGACGGCGCTTCATCCGAAACGCCGTCATGGGACCTCGTTCAGTCGACCTTGCTCCAGGCACGTTACCGGATTGCATCGATATTGACGAAGGTGCCGGTCGTGCCGACCGCCTTCGGCACGGTCATGGAGAGGAAGAAGGTCGCGCGCTTGCTGCTCGCCGCCTCAGCGGCGATCAAATCCGTGCGAACGTTCTCAATGATGTGGATGCCATTATCCGTCAGCAGGATCGCATGGACGGGGAAGGCTTCCATCGTATCCTCGCTGGGGATTACCTCAACCGCCCAGGTGTCAGTTCCGACCGACACCACCTTCTGATCGGCAAGCCATTGCGCAGCGGCTTTGCTAATACCGGGCTCCGACTTGTTGTAGTTGGCGTTCTGCGCCGGGAACTGGTTGAACAGATCGCCCCAGCCGGTATGCACAAACACGGCATCCCCTTCGCGCAGGGTGACGTTGTACATTTTCAAACCAGCCTGAATGTCGGCATCGGTGATCACGGTGCCGCCGTCGAGACATGGCGTTCGGCAGGCGGGATTGGTTTTCAGCTTGCCGGCGTCCTGGAACACCTTGACCATGTCAATGATCACGCCGCGCGTTGCAAAAGTCTTGAGGTTTTCAAGCCCCAGCTTCTTCAAGCCGTTCTGGGTGACGAACTTACCCATCGGGGTCTGATTGTAGTAGCAATCCATGATGCCGATGTGGCCCATGCCGTCGATATGCGTACCGACATGGCTTTGGCTGAGATAGGTGTCTTCCATATAGGTCAGTTTGTTTTTGCCGTATTCGGCACCGGGAACGAGCGAAGCGGTCGTCAGCATCGTCTTGGTGAAGCGGGTACCGAACAGAGGCACGCCGTCGACTAGATTGTACGCCATGGGAACGACAGCGCCGGTCTGGATTTCCGCAGCGGCAGCCTTGGTCACGGCGGGAGTAATGCGATTGGTCGCTCCGACCTGATCGTCTGGACCGAACGGAGACGGTTTTACCAGAGTTTTGCAATCGCTCTGAGCGTTTGCGATGCCGAAAGTGCCGAAGAGCGCCAATGCCGATAATGCGATGCCAATGATCGCGGCGTACTTCATGATCGCCTCCCTAGGGTCCGTAGTTCGGATGGACTGCTTTGATGTGCACGATCATGGCAGGCCCAGTCCGCCGTTTCAATCGGCGTATTTGTGACAGTCGGTGGTTGTAGGTACCGGTGCCAAAGAAAAACCGGATGAGCCCCAGCCCTATTTATATTGGAGCCAATGCGACAGGATGGCTGTCGTTTTATGATCCGGCCAGAACTGAGCTGCGGCGACGAAGTCGCTGTTGGAGAAGCTGGTCGGCAACGCATTGCGCCCTGCCAGTTCCAGAATCTCCTGCCGCCAAATCCTGAAATCCGCTTGGGGCGCGATGAACAACGCCGCAACCTCCTTTCGAACCAGTGTGGCAACGGCGGCATCGACGTCGCCTGCGTTCGCGACCTTCTCGACGTGCAACGTCCTCCCCAACGCAGCCGCCGTCGCCTGCGCGTCTCTGACGTCGGTGACGGTGTTAGGATTGAGCGCATGCGCCAGCGTGCCAATTGGCGCGGTCCCCGACACGAGTGGCTGTTGCGCCTTAATGCCTCATATGCCAGCCGCTTGAACTCGAACCGAAATGGATGGCGAAGGCCATTTGACGCTGGGCCATGAGCAGGCCGGCGGAATTCGTTCGTGGCGAAATCCACCAGTGCGTCCCCATCGTGCCCGAACTCTTTCGCAATTTAAGGCAAGTAATAGATATTTTGGAGAGGCTAAGCATCGAGGCGCGGTCCGCGCGACCTGAAGCAGTCGTGAAACAAGCCGAGGCTAAGGCCCCCGAAAAGCCTACGCCGTCTCAAACCGTCGCTCTTACCTACTCGATCAAAGAGGTATCCAAGCAAACAGGCTTGAGCCGATCTCGTATTTATCGGGCGATAGCGTTGGAGGAGCTTCGAGCAATGAATATGGCAAAAGAACTCTCGTCCGAGCCGAAGATCTTCGTGCCTGGATAGATTCGTGGCCGACAGTCCGTCGCAATCGATAGGAACGACGAGATAGGCGCCTTCGCCTGAGCCAGCGAACGAAGAGGCTCAATTGCACCCGCGGGATACCATCGGTCAAGGACGCTACAACGATCCGGGTCGGAGCGCTTGCTGCGGCAACGTAATTGTCGCGCGTCAGATCCGAAACAGACTGACAAATGATCACAGTGTCGCTTGCGACCCGGTTGGCAGAGTTGACCTCCGTTAGAGCGGGCATTCGAAGCCGCGCAGCTTTGACGCAACTGTGATCTGGTTCATACGCACGACTAGTGTCCCAGCACAGTGATTGTGACTCTTTGGCGTCGGGGTATGCGTGGCCCATTTTGGCGCGGGCTTTGTCGGTCGTGAACATCCATTTGATGCGGGCGCGGGTGGCATTTCGCTGACGTTGCCAAGCGGCGATTTCACGGCGGAGCCGTTTTGTGTCGTCGATTCTGCGATCGAGGCATTGGCCGCGCAACACGCCGATCTCGATCTCGACCATATTGAGCCAGCTGGCGTGCTTGGGTGTTAATCGGGGTGGGTTCCGACGCCGATCGGCAGACTAAGCTATTGATCTACTTAACGGTGGAGGGACTCTTGGACGCTTATATACAGTCACACGCCGACTGCGTGCCATGGGCATCCGGGACAAGCCTGTTGCACCGGCCTCACCCTGGCAGAATGACTTTGTCCAACGGCTGATCGGATCGATCCGGCGTGAGTGTATGGACCACATCATTGTCCTGGGCGAGGCACATCTGCCCCCGATTCTGAAATCTTATGCTCACTACTATGATGAGACGCGAACACACTTGGCCTTGGACAAAGATGCGCCCCTTTCTCGCCCGGTTCAGCGAACCGGTGTGATCAGGTCGCGCGCCGTTCTGGGCGGACTTCATCACCACTACGCCCGAGCTGAAGTTTTCGGTACACACCGGACGCCGCCCGCCTTCTAATCTGGGCCCGTCGATCGCACTTTTTCCCGAGTGGACCACTTGAGGAAATCTTCGTACAGACGGCGCCGTTGCTGATCGTCTCTTGGTAAGCCGCGGGACGACAGAAACGTTTCGAATTGTGCTTGCTGTTTGAGGGCAGACGCTTCGGTGCCGTTATTGGTGTTCAGCCACGTCTCGGCCGGCTCAAACCGGGTCCAGCCCGGCAATTTGGCGGCGAGGTTGACCTCGCGCCACTTCACGTGCCGGGGGGGCTCGCGGAAGTCGCCGATGCGCGGGAAAAACGCATTGACGAATTTTTCCACGCGCCGGTAGCGATCGGTGTTCTTGGGCCAATTATAGGCGACGAGCACTGTTCCCACCGCGATCGTGTCGACCCCCTGGCCGGCTGGGACGATTTCCGGATAGTCCTCACTGGTGAGCCTGGTCGGGAAGTAATCCTCGCCCATTGACGCTGAATAGGGGACCGGCAAGAAATGCAGGCCCGGCGGGAGTGACTTCATCAACTTGGCCGGCTTTCCCGCCATCAGAACGGTGGCACCGATCTCGCCGCCGGCGAGCTTGACGAAGGCTTCCGCCTGGGTCATCCGCACTTCTTCGATCTTGATGTTCAGGCGCTTGAAGACGTCGCGCACGGTGTAGCTGGTGCCGCTGCCCTTTTCGTCGAGATTGACCTTGACGCCCTGCAACTGCTGCAGCGAGGTGATGTCCGATCGGGCGATCAGATGCATCTCCTCGAGGAACAGCTTGGTGATGTAGACGATCTTGTTGTCGTCGCTCCCCAGCTGCTGGTTCGAGCCGCGGAAATTGTTGAGAATGTTGGTCTGCGTGATGCCGAGATCGATGCCCTTCAAGGCGCGCACGTCGCGAATGTTCCGAGGGCCGCCAATCCCGACGACGGGAAGGATGCGCAGGTTGTCGCCGTCGCCGAGCACTGCTGCGAGGTCATAGGCGATTTGCAGCGAGGTGTCGTCCGAGTTCGGGCTTCCGGAGATGATGGCGACGGTGTTGTCGTTGATCTGGTCGCTCGAGTAGATGCCGACGCCGACGAAGTATTGACCCATCTTTTCGATATAAGCCGATTTATCCTCGACGGCATTTGTTTTTGGGTTGGTCCACCTGTAATCGACCCAACCGTTGCCGGGACCATTGGTCACATCGATCATCTCCCGGATGAGGAAATCTCCGTTTTGATCCCGGAAATCGACCAAGTCTTTCCCCACGAGCTCGGGCTTGGCTCCATGGGCCACATTCACGCCGTTCAAATTGTATATGAAGGGGTAAAGGTCGCGGTCATTGAACTCCCGTACCTTGGCGGTGACCGCTCTGAACGTGGCTTCGGCTCCTTTCGTTTTAAACATCCTCTGCACGCGCTGGACCATCGCCACGGCTTCATCCCTGGTACCAAATTCGGCGGCACGGACGGGCAATGTCGACGCAATCAAGGCGATAGTGGTGGACACACATACCGCAATACGAAACATAAGACCCTCCAAGTACTTGCCCTTGAAAACTGCTTCATCGTGGCCTGACGCGACAGCGCTTTCGGATGGAGGTACGCGAACACCCCGAATCCGCCCAACGACGCTACGGCGAGAATACCGACGGCGATGACATCCGAGACTAGCTCGTTCACCGTATTCGATAAGATGGAGCGGTTTGGCTCGAAGCGGGGCTGTCGGAGACCAAAATCCAGGAATCGATCGTAAGCCGCCCTTTTTTCTGCATCGCTGAGGATGTCGTAGGCCCGGACAACTTGACTGAAGCGCAGTTGGGCATCCGGATCACCGGCATTGACGTCGGGATACGTTGCCTTCGCAGCTTTGCGGAATGCCTTTTTGAGGGTTTTGGCATCGTCCTGCGGACGAGCACCGAGCAGATCGTAAAGAGTGTACATAGCTGTACTCTCGAATGCTCTTGAAACGCCTCTACTAATCAATCGGCCAGCGATAACGCTCCATGCCCATAGGACTATGCAACAATACCGGCGCCGGTGGCGCGGTGGTGTGTCAAATTGATGACCGAATAGGGTACCACTCTAAATGGTATAATCCTATGACGACATCCATGAGAATATTCGTGCCCCTCGGGAATTGGTCAGCCCGTCGCGGTTTGGAGATTGATCGAAAATATGAGCTCAGGTTCGGTCCCGGCAAATGAAAGGCCCCAACACTGTTAATCGGCGTGGGGTTCCGACGCCGATCGGCAGACTAAGCTATTGATCTACTTAACGGTGGAGGGATCACTTGGACGCTCATTTACACTCGTGCACCGCAGCGATTAGAGACCTTATTCAATCACTTCGTCGGCGCTCGCGAGCAGCGTCGATGGGATGGCGTCAGTCCGGTGGACTTCGTCGATTCCTATGGGTACCCCGGACCCCCAACGTCTGGTACCGTCAAGGGCTTGCCAGGGTTCTTCCAATGAAAGTCGGCGCTACTGAAGACCTTGATCGCCGGGGAGCGGCCGCCGCGCAACATTGCCACTGGGTTGGCGATTCCAGAACAGAAATATATTGAGAGAGGAAACGCCATGAAACGTCGCGAATTTCTGAAGACCGCGGGCACTGGGCTTGCCGCGTCTACCACTATCGCGGCGCCGGCCGTCGCGCAGTCGATGCCCGAGCTGAAGTGGCGCTGCACCACGAGCTGGCCGAAGTCGCTCGACGTTCCCTATAGCGCGTCGGAGACGATTTCGAAATACGTCGCGGAAGCCACCGACAATAAATTCCAGATCCAGACTTTCGCCGCTGGCGAGATCGTTCCAGCCTTGCAGGTGGTCGACGCGGTGGGCAATGGCACGGTCGAGATGTGTCACACCGCCGCCTATTACTTCATCGGCAAGGACCCGACCTTCGCGCTCTATTGCTCCGTTCCGTTCGGTCTGAACTCGCGCCAGCAGAATGCCTGGTTTCAGGATCACGGCGGTCAGGACATGCTCAACGAGTTCGGCAAGAAGTACAAGACATACGCTATCGCCGGCGGCAATACTGGCACCCAGATGGGCGGCTGGTTCCGCAAGGAAATCAACACTGTCGACGACCTCAATGGCCTCAAATTTCGGATCGGCGGATGGGCCGGCAAGACCCTTGCCAAGCTCGGCACCGTTCCGCAGCAGATCGCGGGCGGCGATATCTACCCGGCCCTGGAAAAGGGTACCATCGACGCGACCGAATGGGTCGGTCCCTATGACGACGAGAAGCTCGGCTTCTTCAAGATTGCCAAATACTATTACTATCCCGGCTGGTGGGAGGGCGGCACGGCGTTGCACTTCTTCATCAACTCGGACAAGTGGGATGACTTGCCGAAGGCTTATAAATCGCTGCTCACGATAGCCTGCGGCTATGCCAACTTGGATGTTCAGGCGCGATATGACGCGCGCAATCCGCAGGCGATAAAGCGCCTGGTGGCGGCCGGGACCCAGCTGCGCCCATTCAGCCAGGCGATTATGGAAGCCTG